>Ga0334890_1000029_pt1 | contig 258570 bp, 217 predicted proteins | sample GraSluR1_MG_3_FD_207220 | JGI IMG/M metagenome (GOLD analysis project Ga0334890, IMG submission 207220) | Sludge microbial communities from methane-producing bioreactor in Wageningen University, Netherlands - Granular Sludge_31_08-R1 | ecosystem: Engineered > Bioreactor > Anaerobic >...
TCCACGATCTCGACGGATATGCGCCGCAGCACCCGCTCCATGTCCTCCTCCGTCATAACAGTCGCCTTCTCCGACCACAGCTTTCCGGACTGCTCTTTCACGATTCCATCCCCTTTCGATAAAAAAAGAGCCTCTCTCCACGCTGGAGAAAGGCTCCGAGAAATCTTCCGGCAACAACGGGAAGAGAGGCATACACGAGCGAAAAACAAACTTTCCGAAACATGGCGCACTCCCTCCTCTCCGCGAACTGAAGAGAGGATACCACATCCCTGTTAACTATGCAAGCGGTTGCAAGAAAAAACCTTCAGAACTCCGCAGCTACTCATTCCAAGGCGACTCTCCTCTGGCGAAGAGAGCCAGGCATGCATCCACAACCTTCTGATCGAAACGGCTTCCGCTGTACAGGGATATCTCGGCCAGGCCCTGCCCGAGGCCGAGGCTGGGCCGGTAGGGGCGGTGGGAGGACATGGCCTCGACGACGTCCGCCACTGCAAGAATTCTGGATTCGAGAAGAATCTCTTCACCGGATACGCCGTGCGGATATCCCGAACCGTCCATCCGTTCATGATGCTGGAGGACTGCTTTTGCAACCGGCCACGGAAAATCCACGTTCTTCAGTATTTCGTAGCCCGCGACACAGTGATCCTGAATGAGACTGTATTCCTTCTCTTTCAGACGCGAGGGTTTGCTCAGGATTTCCGCAGGAATGTCGATCTTGCCAAGGTCGTGCAGCACGGCCGCCACACCCACGCCCTGGACCTGCTCTTCCGGAAGCCCCAGCTCCCCTGCAATGGCGACGGCCAGCCGCGCCACCCGCTCCTGGTGTCCTGCCGTGTAGGGGTCCCGCGTTTCCACCACCTTCGCCATCGAGATCACGATCCCGTCCACGGTTTCCCGCAGCTTCATATTCGTCTCGGTCAGAAGATGCTCGGCATGCTCTCTTGCACGCTCCGCCATCTTCCTGTCCGTAATGTCCACCCAGTTTGCGATGGCGTATTTCGTGCCGTTCTCGCCGGGGACGGCGGTCATACTCACTTCCACCCAGAGCGGAGAACCGTCTTTCTTCCTGAAGCGGTACTCCTTCTTCGACGTCCCTTCCGACTGGACCATCTGGTAGTATTCCGAAACGCTCGAAAGATTCTCCTCTCCCCACCAGAGATACGGAGCCCTGCGGTTGATCACCTCGACCAGAGAATATCCGGTGATCTGTTCGAGGGCGAAGTTCACGTACTTGACGGACGTGTCCGGGTTCACCACAAGGATAGGGTGAGGGGAGTGGTTCAGAAGGCTGGCTGAAAGCTCCTCGCTTTCAAGCAGCGCTTCCTCCTTCCTCCTCCTCTCGGCTATCTCCTCCATCAGGCGTTTGTTGATCTTTTCAAGCTCCCTGGTTCGCTCCTCCACCATCTCCTCGAGGGTACGGTTCAGGGAGACCAATCTCTCCTCCGTTTCGCGAAGAACATCCACGGTCGACGAGAGGTGCTTGTTCTCGCTCCTTGCCATTCGCAAAAGCTCTCTGTTCTGAAGCACTCCGGCTACCTGGCTGAAGTAGATGGAGAGAAGAGCGTAGCTTATGTCGAGAATATTCTCCTTCGGCTCCTTGAGAATACCGTAGAAAACACCCATCGTTCTTCCGGGAGTGGCCAGGGCATGAAGAAAAACGTCTTCTCCGGAGGAAAGGCGGATTGTCACGGGCCGTTCGGTCTGGACGACCCAGGCGAGGGTGCCGTCGTCGATCAGGGCGGGAAGTTCCTCTTCGATCCTTTCCTTTGCCGCGGGAGAACTGGCGAAGGCCTGATAGAAAACGGCGTCATCCTCCCTGAAGAGATAGAAGGCTCCCTCTTTCAGGGCGATGAGCCTGCCCGTGCGCTCATAGCACACCGAGAGGATGGAGTCGACCGTCGTTTCCGCTGCGGCGTCAGGCTGGATATCGTTGATCTTGAGGGCGATGTCCAGCGCATTGGACAGGGCTACTCTCTCTTCTTCCAGAGAAAGGATCCGGTCCTGAAGCTTTTCAAGTGTGAGAAACTGTTTTTCCATCGTTATCGCCGCCTTTGAAAAGGCTGTATATTTCCTGAATCTGCCGTCGTCCCTGGCGCACCACAATATCAAGCTGACCCGGCGGAAGGCCTGCAACGCTCCAAACCGCATCGGAAATCCGGGGCGGATGCTTGGAGCCGCTTCTCCCCTGGCGCAAAGCACCTGCCAAGACGTCAGCAAAGGCAAGGACTGCCACGGGGAACGAATTCATCTCATCCTCCGGGGCATGGTGAAAACGGACAAGATCCGAGATCGCACGGGGAAAACCCCACTTGTCCAGAAGCGCGCCTCCCAGCTCCGCGTGATCGAAGCCAAGAGTTTTCCTCTCCGTCTCCAACAGCGGAACTCTCTCGGCCGCTGCATCCTTGATGAGATTTGCCATTACGAAGGGAACATGCCGCAACAGGACCATTCTTCCGATATCGTGCAGAATTCCCCCGACGAAGACGGTCTCTATGCTTCTGGGGTTTTTTTTCGACGCGAGGATCTGGCCAAAAACCGCCACACCGACGGAATGCTTCCAGAAGGAGTCCATGTCGACCCATTCGGCAGGAATTTCGCTGAAGGCTTTTACTGCCGACACCCCCAGCGCGAGAATGGACAGAGCCTTGCCGCCGATAAGGGCCGCTGCGCGTGTAATGGAGTCGACTTTTCCCGGAACGCCGTATATCGCGCTGTTTGCCAGTTTGAGCAACGTTGCCGTAAGGGCCGTATCCTTGCTTATCAGATCGGCGACGTGGACAATGGAGCTCCTTGGTGATTGAAGCGCCTCGGAGACACGGAAATAAACGTCCGGAAAGGTAGTGAAACGGACTTCAGCCTCTACAAGCTGCTGTATGGACGGCTTCACGGAAGCGGCCGAAGCTCGTGGAAGTTCGGGCTCGAAAAATGCGGTGTACGCGTGCTGTTCCTCCTCAGCGAGACTTCTGGCCGCTTCGAGGATGCCTACACGATAGATCTCTTCCATGGCGGAAGAATCGGGAGCAAGCCCTCCGAACAGGTCGTATATGATTTTCCGGGCCTCCTCCATCACGGATGATGAATAGAGAAGGTCGCCGCCCGTCCGCTCCGGCCGGTCGGATACAGGAACCTCGGCGATCCCCCAGATCTTCAGGCTCATAATGTTTTTGGAGGTCAGGCAGGCCCCCTTCGGCAGAATAAATCGGCCGTTGGGCGCGATCAGATCCGCCGAAAGGATCATTCCGGATTTGAGTTGTGTGACGGAAAGGGTTCCCATGCAGCCCCCCGGAATATCCTCCTGGTTTCGGGAGGAGAGTCGTATACCGTGCACCGCTTTTCTATTAACCATATTCAACAGACGTTGTCAAGCCTGTTTTTTTACTTTTTTCACGTTTTCGAACCTTCCGCACCAAAGGTTTCAGGAAAGAGAGAGTATTCCCGAAGTCGCTCCCCGTGAAGGGAAGAACGTGAAGCGCGCCGGAGAATGCGTGTCGCACGCTTCTTCATTGGGTGCGGTTCCGCGAAGGAACCCACCTCATTTCCAGCGGTTTTTCCGACTATTTGTCCGCTACAGCGAAAAGTAGGCCTTCAGGACCCGTTCGTCGGACATCAGTTCGCTCCGTGAACCGCTTTGAGAAACCGTCCCGCTCTGAAGGATATACCCCCTGGTACAGATCGAAATAGCCTTGGCGGCGTTCTGCTCGATCAGAAAAACCGACATTCCCGACGCGTTCAATTCCCTGATGATGTCGAAGGTCTGCTCTACCAGCTTCGGAGAGAGGCCAAGAGAGGGTTCGTCGAGAATGAGCAGCTTCGGATCGCTCATCATGGCTCGCGAGATGGCAAGCATGCTCTGCTCTCCGCCTGAAAGCGTTCCCGCCACCTGTTTTTTTCGTTGTCCGAGGAGAGGAAAGCGCCTGTAGGCCGCTTCTAGCCTCTCTTCGAGATTTTCGGCGCCTTCTTTCAAAAAAAAGTAACCGGTCTTCAGATTCTCTTCCACCGACATCTTGGGAAAAACCCCCCTGCCCTCCGGAACGAGGGCAACACCCAGCGCCGCCATACGATGCGCCTTGATGCCGGTAACCCGGGTCTCTTCAAAGAAAATATCTCCTCCGGCAATCGGCAGGAGCCCGACAACCGCCTTTACGATCGTCGTCTTTCCGGCGCCGTTCGGGCCGAGCACCGCAACGATCTCGCCCTGGCGGACAAAGGCGGAAATACCGCGAACCACCTTGACGGGCCCGTAGCCTATCGTGACGTCCCGCAGCTCAAGAAGGGTTTTCCACATTTCCAAGATAGGCCTCCTGTACAAGCGGGTCCGACGCAACCTTTGCGAAGGATCCGGTGGAAATGATCTTTCCGTAGGAAAGAACAATGACTTCTTCCGCAATTTTGCGGACAATCGACATGTCGTGCTCGATCAGGACAATCCCTATCCCCTTCTTGAGAGCGCTGATTCTCCGGATATCCTCCATCAGCTCCAGCGTCTCTTCGGGATCCATGCCCGCCGCCGGCTCATCGAGAAGCAGAACGGCAGGATCTGAAACAAGCGCCCTGCAAATTTCCAGCTTCCGCCTCTCTCCGGGAGGAAGGTCCGAGACCGGGCGGAAGCAGGAATCCCTCATGCTCCTGCTGAAAACTCCGAGCAGTTCGCGGGCCTGGTCGATTTCAGCTGAAAGTTCTTTTTTCAAAAGCGGCCGGTTGAAGAGCGCTTTTCTGAAATTGCTCTTCGAAGAAGCCCCCAGTCCTGTCAGAACGTTGTCCAGCACGGAGAGCGATTCGCAGAGCCTGCTCTGCTGGAAGGTCCTCTTGATTCCCATTCGTGCGATTTCATGCGGAGGAAGCCCGTTGATCGGAGTGCCCTTGAAGAGGATATCCCCCGACGTCGGAGCGTAGATTCCCGAAACGACATTGAAGAGCGTCGTCTTTCCGGCTCCGTTCGGTCCGATCAGGGCCAGAATCCTGTCTTCCGTAAGTTCGAACGACACGGAATCCATAGCGGTCAGTCCCCCGAACTTCATGGTCAGATTCCGGATCTGCAGCAGGGAATTCTTCATTCGTCTCCCCTCCTCTCGCCGGAAACCGTCTTGTTCGGCAGAAATCCGTACGTGCGAAGTTTCTGGGGAAAAAGTCCCTTGGGCCTGAAATAGAGCATCAGAAGGATTGCAAGCCCCGTGGCGATCATTCGGTAGTCCGCGAAGGCCCGGAATTTTTCCGGCGCTATGGAGAGGATGAACGCACCGGCAACCACGCCGGCGGTATTGTCCATTCCGCCCAGGATCACCATACCCAGGACAACCAGCGAAATATTCATAGTGAAGTTTTCAGGTGAAATATAGCCGACATAGTGTGCATACAGCCCGCCTGCTATTCCGGCGAAGAACGCGCCTACCGCAAAGGCGAGCAGTTTCGCCTTCGAGGTATCGATTCCGCTGCATTTCGACGCGATCTCGTCATCACGGATCGCGTTCCAGAACAGGCCTACCTTCGAGTTATACAAAAGGTTTCCGATGAGAAGCGAGACACAGAGAACAACGAGCGTCAGAAAATAGAAATTGAGCTGCATCGGAAATTCGCGGCCGAACAGGATCAGCGGCTGGATAAACGATCTTCCTAAAAGAACGGGAGGAGGAATGTCCTTCACTCCGTTAGGGCCTCCAGTAAACTCGAGATTGTTCAAGAGGATGTAGATGACAAGGCCGAACGCGATACTCACAAGGGCAAGATGGTAGGCCCTTGTTTTCAGCGCGGGGAATCCCACGAGAAGGCCGAAAAACGCCGCTATAAAAGGAGCGATCAGAATGGTGAGGAAAAAAGGGAGATGGAACGCCGTCGCCAGCAGTGAGGAGGCGTAGGCTCCCACAGCGTAGAATGCCGCGAATCCGAGGTTCGGAATGCCGGCGCTTCCAACCTGGTAATTCAGCCCGAGGGCGAGAACACAATAAATGCCCGCCATGATCAGGATATGGAGCGTGTACGGGTCATCGCTGAGAAAAAAAGGCGCGCACGCCGCGAAAAGGAGGGCAAAGACAGCGGTCATCTTCTTTCCCCTCCCGAACGCCTCCGTGCGAAGCTGCCTGAGCAGCTCCAGTTTCTGGCAGCCTATCACGAAGAGAACCAGGAGAGCAAAGGAAACCGCCGCCAAATAGCCGTTCTTCAGAGCCAGCACCCCGAATAACAATATTCCGGGAGTGAAAGCCGCCGTGAAGGAGAGCATGGCTCTCGCCGCGGCGGACAGCTGTCGTTCGCTTCTGGCATACGAATCGTTCATCATGGTAATCCCTACACTTTCTCGAAGACGTTCTCGCCGAGAACTCCCCGGGGGCGTACTATCAGGAAGGCGATCACCGCGAGAAAAGAAAAGACATTCTGATACTGCGAGCCGTCCGGAATGTAGACGGCGGAGAAGGTCTCCACGAAACCGAGGATCAGCCCGCCTACGATCGCACCGTTGAAATCGCCGAGCCCTCCGATGACGGCTGCTGAAAACCCCTTGATTCCCAAGTTGCTGCCGATATCGAACTTGGTGATTCCGTAATAGCTCGCGTTCAGGATACCCGCAATCCCGGCAAGAGCCGATCCGATCACGAAGACAAGGGTAATGGTCCGCTCAAGGTTGATCCCCACCGTCTGCGAAACGTCGGGATTCTGGGAGACCGCTCTCATCGCGAGACCAAGCCTGGTTTTCTTGATGAGAAGATTCAGCAGGACGATCATGACCATCGAAACACCGCATATGATGACGACGTCGTATCCCAAAAAGAGGTCGCCGAAGAGAAAGCCTCCGAACGGAAGAATCTCCGGAAAGACCTGCGGATTGCTGCCGTTGGGATAGACGACCCTGATCACCTCGCGAAGGACCTGACCTGCGGCAACCGTCGCAAGAAGGAGGATGAGACGGGGCGAGTTCAGAAGCGGCCTCACGAGCATCTTGTAGAAGAGGCTTCCCCATACCCCCGCGAGAAGAAGGGTCACGAGCGAGACTCCCATGACGACGGCGAACGTGACTGCGGGAGAGAGATTCAGCCCGAGAAGCGGAACGATGAGGGGCATCATCAGGAAGGAGGCGAGCACGCACGTGTCGCCGTGCGAAAAATTGGCGAGGTTGATGACACCGACGTACATCGTAAAACCCAGCGCGACGAGCGTGTACATCGAACTGACCGTGACGGCCACAAGACACGTTTGAAAGAAAAGGATCATTTTCAAATCACCCATCACTTCAATGAGATATAAAAAAAGAAACCGCAGAGCGCGCTCGGCAAACAGGGCACTCTGCGGTTTTCTGAAGGGCTTCGCTACTTCCAGGGAAGTTTCCGCTTGCCTGCGGCGTATTCGGATTCCTCGTAACGGGTCCACTTTCCGTCCTGGTTGACGTACATGTTCAGTCCCCCGGTGATGTTCTGGCCGTGCGAGTCCCACTTGATCTCTCCGATGATGCCGGTGAAAGTGTTGTTCCAGATATAGTCGGCAACTTTCGCGCGGTCCGGTCCGACCGCCCTGACGGCCTCCAGAATGACTCCTGCCGAGTCATAGGCGTACGGGCCGTTCTGTTCGTAAGGCTGAGAGTATTTCGCCGAGTATCGTTCGATGAACGCACGCCCCTCAGGAGAGTTCCGGGGATCAAAGGTTCCCGAGCAGAACGCGCCTTCACCGCTCGATCCGGTGATCTCGCCGAACGTATCGGACTGAATACCGGGCGCTCCGAGATACATCACGTTCGCCAACCCCATCCTGGCGGCCTGCCGGCGAACCGCACCGCCGTCGGGCAGGACTCCTCCGTAGAAGATACCTTCGGGCCTCAGGCCGCGAACCCTTCCCAGGACAGCGCCGAAATCCTGCTGCCCGGCGGTGATGCCGAAGGCCTCGAGCACCTTTCCGCCCCTCGACTCGAGCGCTTCCGTGAACTCGGAGCGCAGCTTGGTTCCGTAATCCGTCGTATCGTGGATGATGACCCAGTTTTTCAAGCCGAACTTCTCGACCACCCACTCCCCGGCAAGATCCATGCTCTGCTTGGATGTGGGGATGAGACGCGTCTTCGTCGTATAGTCGTTGCCGTAGATTATATCCGAGTGAATCGTGCCCCAGAAAAGCTGGGCGACGCCGAAGCGGTTGAAAATATGCACCGTGGCAAGTCCTACAGGGCTGTTCCAGTGCGTCGCGGCGGCAAGAAGCGCCGGATCGGCACAGAGCTTGTTGGCAGCGGCGACCCCGGTTGCCGGATCGGAAGCGTCGTCCTCGTAGACGACCTCAACCCTGTACGGGTAGTCTCCCGCAGAGAGAATTTCGTTTACCCTGAGTTCAAAGGAGTTCTTGGCGCCGACTCCGACTGCCGCGTTTCCGCCTGTGAGAGGACCTATGAAACCGATCTTCACTAAAGGCTTCTCCTGAGCAACGAGAGGAGAAGAGAGAAAGAACACCGCAAACAACAACACCCCGATAACCGTAAATAATTTCCCCGAACGCATTTCCGGACCCTCCTTACGTAAAATTACCTACCTTATGTGGATCCATAATAGTGCCGGCACATTAAGATGTCAAGGAAGGCGGCTTTTCCCCATCCCTGAACTGAAACCGGGTTACAAAGCCTCCTCAGCGGTGAAACGCGCGGCGAATCCGGCGAGCAGCGCCGCTCCCTTCGAAAGCGCTTCGTCGTCCACGTTGAATCTCGGATTGTGATGCTGGTTGCCGGTCCCCTTCGCCTCGTCCGCGGTCCCGAGGAAAACGTACGCCGCGGGGACCTTCTCGCCGAAGTAGCTGTAGTCCTCCGAACCCATTGCGACGGGAAGCTCTTCGACCTTATCCTCTCCGAAAACGTCGACGGCCACCGAGCGCAGAAGCCCGGTCACGACGGGGTCGTTCACCGTCACCGGATAGATCGGCGTGTACGTCAGCTCGGCCGTGCAGCGCATCGCGGCACAGACTCCGTCCGCCACTCTTTTGACGATCCCTTCCATCTGCTCCCGCACCGCTCTGCTCGTCGTGCGGATGTTCCCCGCTACCCTGGCGGTATCGGGAATGATATTCACAGCGGTTCCCGCTTCCAGCTTGCCGACGCTCAGAACCACCGTATCCTGGGGATCCATCTCCCGGCTTACGACGGTCTGCAGCGTCGAAATTACCGTCGCGGCCGTCACCGTCGGGTCCACGGCCTTGTGCGGCATCGCTCCGTGCCCTCCCTTTCCCTGGATCTTGAGATCCCAGATATCCGCCGAAGCCATGATGGGGCCAACGCGGCACCCCAGCTTTCCGGTCGGCAGAAGGGCCCATACGTGCAGGCCGCCGATCGCGTCAACGCCATCCAGCGCCCCCTCCTCGATCATCCTGGGAGCCCCTGAGTTCATCCCGGCCTCCTCGGCGGGCTGGAAGAGGAAGCGCACCGTACCGCAGAGATCCTCCCTCATGGAAGCGAGAATCTCGGCGACGGCAAGCAGGACAGCCGTGTGCGCGTCGTGGCCGCATGCGTGCATCACACCGCTCCGGGTGGACTTGTAGGGAAGATCGTTCTCCTCCTCGAGGGGAAGCGCGTCCATATCGCCTCGCAGCGCCACGCAGCGGCCCGGCTTCCCTCCCTTCAGGTCGGCCATGACGCCGCACTCCGTTCCTCCGAACCCTCTTTTGATGTTCTCGAGCCCCAGGTTGCGAAGATACTCCTCGACAAAACGCGATGTCTCCACCTCCTGCCAGGAGAGCTCGGGGTTGGCGTGAAATCTCCTGCGAAGCTCCGTGATCCTGTCCGAGAGGGCGTTCGCTTTTTCAATGATGGATGACATGTTCATACAATGTGGGTCCCCTTTCCCGATTCGAAATATATGGACAGGACGGAACAACGCCGTTCCGCCGCACCCATTTCATTATTTCCCGGACTCTTCCGCCCTGTTATCTGCGGATGCAGCCACGCCTTCCCTCATTTCTTCAGATCGTAGTTCCAATTCCGCTTTTCAAGCTCCCCGATCAGCCCGACAAGATAGTCCGTAACGCACCGGAGCATCTTTTCGCCCTTCTCATGGGTCGCCTTCGTGGAATCACCCGTGGCGCCCGTGGCGGTAATCTCGCCGATATCCCAGATGATCGTCGCGAAGTCGCTCAATGTTATCACATCGTGCGGGACCTGGCTCTCCGCCAGCTCAAGGTCGACGAGATCGGGACGCACCGCCATCATGATGGAGGTCTCACCCTCGCCGCCGTGCCCGAGACCGCTCCATACCTCGAATTCCTCGGCCATTTTCGCGCCGGTGATGTTCCACCACGCGGGCAGATAGACGAGCGTTGCGTCCTTGAAACGATTCTTGACGTTCCTGGCCGCGATCTCCAGCGCAGGAATATTGCCGTCGTGCCCGTTCAGGATCACGATACGGAGGATGCCGTTCTCTATCAGGCTCGTGAAGATATCCTCCGCGACCGCGATCGTCGTCTCGAAACGGAGTGTTACCGACAGAGGGAATCGATTGTAGTGAATCGAAGTGCCGAACGGTACGCCGGGAACGACGACCGTGCGCGGCAGACGGAGGGCCGCACGCCTGGCGATCTCCGTCGGGACGAAGAGATCGGGACCGAGCGGCAGATGCGGGCCATGACTCTCGCAGCTGCCGAAAATCGTGATCGCGCTGTCGATCTCCCCCGCACCGATCATTCGTTGCAGTTCGGAAGAGGAAAACTCGTTCACAAAGACTTTTTTCATGATTGCACCCCCCGTGACCGGATATTGTTCCCGGCGAACAGATCGGCGTCGTATGCGGCGTCCGGCGTCGCCGTGTACAACAGGATATAGAGAAGAATCGTCGCCGGCAGCGCGAACACTCCCGACGGAAGACCGTACGGCAGAGAAACTCCATATTGAAAGAACAACCCCAGGCTCCCGCCTGCAAGGAACGAGAGAATACCGGTGATCCGGTACTCGGGTTCGTTTTCGAGGTTTTCAGCGATGTAGCGGCCTTTCTTGATGAAATAATAGTCGGCGATGAGAGGTCAGAACGAACAGGAAGCCCATCCCCAGCGCGACGGCCCAAAGAGAAGTTCCCGGCGGTACTCCCGGCTTGCCTCCGAATCCGGCGAGCACCCCGCCTACGAAGAGCCCCGTCACGACGTATCCGAATCCCACCCAGACCATTACCTGTTTCCATGCAGGGCGCCGTTCCGACAACGGCACCGGGGACAGCATCCGCTCTCTGTCGTGTTCAACGGGCTCCGTTTTCCGCTTCGACACTTTACCCCCCTCTTTCATCACCGTGAAATATCAGTCCACGGGCGAAATTGTATCATGGGCGTTCTTGATCCGCCGGTCTGACCGAGATGAACCACTCAGGACCGGAATCGATTCCGAACCTTTCGGCGAAGCTGTCCATGTTCAGCGCGAGCGAGAGGTTCATCAGGCTGTTGAAGTAGAGCAGCGGTCTCCCCTCCGGTACGTCGCCGAAGGTGTTGACGTAGGGAACAATACCTTTGAAAACCTCTTCCTCGCCCCGAAAGACCGCGACTTCGTATTGCGCCCCGATTACGGGTTTCAACTCGTCGAAGAGCATCTTGCCGATGCTGCTCCAGACATTGCCGTACTGGACGTCGAGCACCGGAATGTTTCCGAAGACCGCGCCGTCCTTTGCCTCGGCCTTCCGATAGGGAATGCGCACCACTTCCCCCTCAAAGAGCGGCCCGACATCTTCGAAAAGGATCGCCCCGGCCGCCAGCTTCGCTCCCGTATATGCGTACAGGTCGCGTCCGAAGAACGTGTAGGACTGCTCGGACCCAGGCAGACGATACCTCGTGTCGTCGATGGTACGCACGGCCTCGATGCCGGCCGTTTCGGCGATGAAGGTCAGCGTGCCGTTGTCCGGTGTGACCACGTACCGGCCGTCCTTCGTTCGAGCGACCACAGAAGCCCGTTCAGTGCCTACGCCCGGATCGACGACCGATATGAAGACCGTCCCGGCGGGCCAGAACTCCATCGTCTGGTATAGCCGGTAGGCCGCCTCCCAGATGGAGTACGGAGGAATCTCGTGCGTCAGGTCGAACATGGCAAGCTCACCGTCGACGCCGAACGCCACCCCCTTCATCGCGGAAACCGCCCCGTCCTTCAGACCGAAATCCGTCTGGAAGACAAGCGCCGTTTTCGCAAAAGCCGCATTTACCAAGAAGAGAAGAGAGAGAAGCAACACCACTCCGCACTGCAATTTTTTCTTCATTCGAATATCCTCCATTTGGTCTCCAACTCGTTTTCTTCACACGCTGACACACGCTATTCTTTGATGATGTCCATCGTTTTCGCCATGCCTTTGGTGATGACGAGTCCGCCGACCAACTGCTCCAGAGTGAAACCGACGGAAATCGTTCCTCTGCACAGCCCCTCGTGCCCCATTCGGATCTTACAGGCTTTCTCGATCTCGCCTGCCCTGCCTGAAGCCCTGCTCGTGCTGACGCCGAAGAATTCGCATAACTCCTGCAACGTGACGGAGTTCGGCTGCGAGCGATCAAACAGGAAGTTGAGCCTTGCGATGACCGTAACCACCGCAGCGGCCCAAACCTCCTTGGTTCCGCCCGTGATCGGATAGGTCCGCTTCCTCCCGAGCTGCGCCCATAGTTTATCGATATACGAAGCGATTTCCGGCGCGTCGGTCAGGTACCGCTCCGCAAAAGCGTCCAGCAACTTCTGCACTTCCTCGATTCTTCGCTGTTTTTTCTCATCGACGATTTTCGCCATGATATTCCTCCTTCTCGAACGCGTTTCCCGTTTTTCAATACTCAACCGACTAAATTCGAGGACACAATGTCTTCCTTCAATAAAAACAGTCCTTCAACCATCCAAGTACTGGCTGAAGAATTCTCGGTCGACTTCGAAGGTAATCACCGGGCGTAATCCCAGACTGGAACTTTCCATCATTTCGACGAGAGACCCCGAATCAACAAGCTCAACTGGAGGGGCGCCCTCCCGGTTCGCCTCTTTAGCCGCTTCCTGTGTGAACTTGCTCGTCGTGATGAATATTCCTTTGTCGGCGCGTCCGATCATCGCATTTCGGAAGTCGGCAATCTGCATCCGTGAGACATTATTACCCTCTTTGTACCGTTTTGCCTGGAAAAGGACTCTAAAGGATACGAAAGGATTGATTCGCAGAATGGCTTTACCGTCGATTCCCTCGTCATGGCTGCCACCGGTCAGCTCAAGATTCTCGAACTTGTTGACCCGGAGCAACAACAAGCAAAAACGCTCGAAGTTCTTGGGCGACATAGAACGAAGGTAGCTTAAAACGCGCTGTCTGTAGTCTACGTTTACCGAAGAATCATCGTCAATCTCATTCTCTTCATCATTCGTATCGTCGAGATCGCTTTCTTGAATCTGAGGAGGCCCGTTCTTCTTTATTCTCTTTTGAGTATTGATATCCACCCATTTTAAAAAAAGAGCGCGAGCTTCTTCAAGATCGATATGTTTGTTCTCTCCGTTTTTTGTCAACTTCCAAACGCCGCGAATAGACCCGTCTATATACCCCTCCCAGACCAAATACTGTCTCGCCCAGCATACTTGGTTATGAAACTTGGAGGCTCCTGATTTGATCGTCTCGTTCAATTTTGACTCCGGGAGGTTGAGATTTTGGGCGACACGATTCGAAACCTCCTGTGGAGTCCCTGAACCTCCAAGTTCCCTGAGTGCGTCCAATACAGGGCCAAACCACTGAACGAATTCCGAACGTCTTTTTGCCATCCGGTATCACTTCCTCAACTTCCGTGATAAAGGGGCCCGATAGACCAGCGTCAGAGCCTCGGAGCCGTGCCATTCGACGGCGGCCACGGTCACGACCGCGTCGGGCAGTATCCCCCGGACGACCGTGTCGGTGTGCAGGTCTTCGAGTCGCAAAGCGTCACCTTCCTTGCCGGAGTGTATTCGAAAACAGCCTGACGAAAGCATACACTATATGAATATTTTTTCAACGCTTGCCTCGATGAGTTATGTTTTTCCGCCGTCGAGGCCATGCCGACGAAGACGCGAACTTCTCTCCTGCAGGAAAAATAGCCGCCTTTTTCATGAAACGGCCCGAGCACTCATAAAAAAGAGAGTTCGGGCCTCAGAAAACGTTTTGAGTCATCATAGATTATGACGACGACTGTCCGGTCTCCGGCACGAATACCGGAGATTCTTCCGCCCTGAAGACGCCGCACCCGCAGGGGTACTGCGTCTTCAGGGCATCGTCGGGATCATCGTTTTTCCTCTTACAGCGCGACCTCCTTGGAGTCGAAAACCCTTACTTCGGCCGGAGCGGCGAGCATGTCCTTTCTCGCCTCTCGGGCGTCGAGGACGTGCTGCGTCTTCAGATGCGCCCTGAGCGACTCGATATCCTCCCACTCCTCGAAGTACAGAAGCGTCTCCTCGTCGTCGGTCGACTTGTAGAGGGTGTAGCTGATGTTCCCCTTCTCCTTGCGCGTGCAGTCGATGGCGTGACGGCTGATCTCGGCGACCTTGTCCCTCATTCCGGGCTTGGTTTTGAACTTGGCGGCAACGATTATCATGAAACTTCACCCTTTCCTGCTGTATTTTTGCGCGGGGCGTTCCGGACTCTCAGAATCGATGGCCCCGGGCAATAAAAAGACAACCAAATTGTACCACGACTCTGTATCGCTCGCTGCACAGCAAGAGGGCGGAGGAATTCCTCCGCCCTCTTGCTCATCCTTGATTTCGAAGGCTCAGCGACTTTTGAGAAGCTCCTTGACCGCGTTGCGGATGTCGGTTGTATCCCGTCCTAGAACTTGGGCGGCGTCACGCACCTTGATATCCTTCGCCGTATCGGCCGGCCAGCCGGCCTTTTCGAGGATTACCTCCGCATCCAGGCCATACCCTTCCGCTATTTCGAAGAGCGTCACGCTTCCTTTCAGCTCGTCCGGGTTGGACGGCATCACCGCCTTCGGGGCCGGCGCCTTGGCCGGATTCTCGGCGAAATAGACCTTCAGCCGCTCCTTGAGCTCCTCGTCGTTCACGCCTTCCATCTGCTTGACGGAGACGTTCAGGGGAGCGTCCGCGGGAAGTCCGGCGATCTGGAGCACCTTGGCCGGAGGCAGGTTCACCTGGCCCGCCACCTGTTCGATGTTCATCCATCCGAAGATCCCCTCGACGGGATCACGGAGCGCCTCGACCGATGTGGACGCGAAAGTCTGCCAGTATCCCGTCATCTTCGCCGTTCCGTAGGCGGCGAAGTAGAGCCCCACGCCCAGCAGCCCGACTGCGAGCGCGGAGAGGACCTTTTTTCCGGCAACGGAGAACTGGAGGGTCTTTTCGACGGGGCAACTCTCCGTGCAGCGGCCGCAGGCGATGCAGTCGGCGTCGCTCACGGTCTCCAGAGCCATCGGAGTCACTCCCATCGGGCATGAGCGGTCGCACTTCGAGCAGGAGATGCACGTTTCCTTGCTGCGCTTCACCTTCGTCAGGCTGAACTTCTGCAGGATGCCGAGCGCGGCCCCGAGCGGGCAGAGATAGCGGCACCAGAAACGCTCGATGAAAAGTCCCGCGCCGATGACGACGAAGAAGAGGACGGCAAACCCCCAGGGAGAGGAGACGATCTCCTCCCACCCCGAGGAGAGGTGCATCCACGAGACCCACGGGTCGTAACTCCGCCATGCGAGTGTTCCGAGCGTCCACGTGTAGTAGAGTATGACCGCGAGGACGACGTACTTCAGCATCTTCAGCCCCCGGTCGACCGGCCCGGACATCTCCCGGCGCTTTATGCCGAGCTTGCGCGCCGCCAGGTTCGAGAACTCTCCGATGCTCCCCAGCGGGCATATCCAGCCGCAGAAGACCCTTCCGACCAGCAGCGTGATGGCCGCGACGGCCGCGAAGAGGATCAGCGAGCTGGGCGCCGTGCGGCGGAGCCAGACTCCGGAGGACAGGTAGCTGTAGATGCTCTCAAGCCCTCCAAGCGGACAGAGGGAATCCACCGTCGGAATGCCCGCGGGTCCTCCGCCCAGCGTCTGGTGCTGGCCGACCCATGTTATGTACGCCAGAAAACCGAACATGACCCCGTACCGGATTCGCTTCCATGAAAACACGATTCTCATCTCCTTGTTTGGGAAAAAGGTGTGAAGCCTTCGGCTCCGGTTTCGTTCGTCACCTCCGGAAGCCGGGATGTTCGAATGATACTCCGCCCGGCCCCTGAACGCATTGTCACAGTTTCCCATCGGAAGGTAGGTAAAACCCGCATTTTCAACGCCGCAGTCCTGTGTGCTGCAACGGCATGGCACAGGAGAGCCCCGGCAATGCCGACGAAGACGCTCCCTGCACTTCCAGACCGCAGGATATGGAGGCCCCTCGTTCGGACAAACTTCCCTATCCTGCCGTCACAGGGCTGATTCTTCCGGGGTAGGCCTCCAGTCCCGCTTTCAGAATCTCCATCGCCTTCACAAGGTCTTCGTTTTTGAGCACGTAGGCGATGCGCACTTCGTCGCGTCCGAGCCCCGGAGTAGCGTAAAACCCCTCAGCGGGCGACATCATCACCGTTTCTCCTCCGACCTCGAAGTTCGCGAGCATCCAGACGATGAACTTTTCGGCATCGTCGACGGGAAGCTTCGTCACGAGGTAAAAAGCCCCTCTGGGTTCTTCGCAGACGACGCCCGGAATCTCCTTCAGCGCCCGGTAGACGGTGTTTCGTCTGACGGTGTACTCGTCGTTCACTTCCTTGAGGTAGGAAACGGGAGTGTCGTAGAGCGCCGCCGCGCCGATCATGTCCATAGTGCCTATGCTTGTCCGTGCCTGGCAGAGTTTGAGGATCTGCCGTATGAACTCCCTGTTTTTGCTCACCACGCACCCGACACGCGCCCCGCATGCGCTGTAGCGCTTGGAGACCGAGTCCGTGATCGCCACCCGATCCGATACGTCCTCCAGGTTGCCGAAGCTGGTGTACTGCAGACCGTCGTAGACGAACTCGCGATAGACTTCGTCGGCTACGATGAAAAAGTCGTGTTTTTTCGCAAGATCGGCCACCATGCGCATCTCTTCGCGCGTATAGACCACTCCGGTAGGATTGCCCGGATGGCAGAGGAGCATGGCCTTGGTGCGGGGCGTAATTCTGCTATCGATCTCTTCGCGAAGCGGAAGACGGAACCCCTCCTCCGCTCTTGTGGTGACCGGAACGACGAGCGCGCTCACCGACTCGGCAAGGGTTTTGTAGTTCGCATAAAACGGCTCGGGTATGAGAATTTCGTCGCCGGGATCGCACAGCGCGTTGAGAGCATAGTCCAGCGCCTCGCTGGCTCCGTAGGTTATGAGCACCTCCTCCCGCTGATACTCTATGTCATAACCTTTGTAGTAGCGGATAACGGCATCGATCAGTGCAGCATCGCCGTCTGAAGGACCGTATGCGAGCACGTCGGGCGAATAGTTCCGAACCGCCTCGAAGAAACCGGGAGGGGTTTTGATGTCTGGCTGCCCGATGTTCAGGTAGTAGATCTTCCGCCCCTTCCGTTTCGCCTCCTCGGCGTAGGGAACAAGGCGGCGTATCGGAGAGGCCTGCATTCCGAGTATTCGTTTCGAAAGCTCCATTTTTTCAGCTCCTGTTCCGGACTTGAGAGTCCATAGTTCTGTATGCGAACAATTTTTTCGGACAGTGTCGCACATACCGCTTTGCTTGTCATCATAACTTTCTTCGAAAAACAAGATTGAAATCAAGGCATTTTCAATTCTCCGGGAAAAAAGCGCCTCTTTTTCTGTGATAAAACAAAAACGTTGGACTCTCACGCAGAAAAAGGGATGGGGGGCGCCCCATCCCTTTCTTGATCCGCCTTCTTTAAAACCGACTCTTTGCCTGTTACGGTCTCGGCCAGACTGCTCTGAACGTATCCTTATAGTTGTTGTAGGATTCCAGCACTTTCGCAAGGAAGGGATCTTGCTTCGAGCGCTCCGCATAGAAAGCCTCGGCTTCTTTCATGAAGGCATCTTCGATGGACTTGGGAAGGGGAAGAACTTCCATGCCTTCCTCGCGGAATTTCTTCAAACCGTCAAGGTCGGCAATAATGGCCCTCGCGTAGTAAGCGAAGGCTTCTTCTCTCCATGCCGCCTCGATGATGTTCTGCAAGTCCGCCGGAAGCTCGTTCCACTTATCCATGTTGAAAAGGAAGGGGTTCCATTCGTAAGGATGGCGAACAGCACTGATATAGAGGTACTTGCCCGCTTCCTGAAGTCCCATGGTCCAGTTAACGGCAGGACTGGCGACTTCGTAGGCATCGATGACTCCCCGGTGCATGGCTTCGAAAACCTCTCCGACCGGCATCAAGGAGCATGCTGCGCCCATCCTGTCCAAAATGGCGGCGCCGTCGCCCGCGGAGCGAATTCGTATGCCCTTGAGATCTTCCGGGCCATTCAAAGGCTTGTTGGTGACAAGGAACACCTCGGGCGGCGCCATCTGCCCGGCGCCGTTGATAATCTTGACCTTGTAATCCTTCAGCATCTCGGCAACGAGCTCATGTCCGCCGCCTTCAAACATCCAGCCGAGTTTTTCCATAGGCGACATACCGCCCGGCTTTGCCGTGAAAACAGCGGCGGCAGGCCATCTGTCGACATAGTACATGTAGCAGGTGTCGGCAAAATCCAAAACTCCTCTGTGGAGAGCGTCGAGTTCCTTCGTGGCAGGGGAGATGGCTCCGGCGGGATGCACTTTGAAGACCAGTCTTCCACTGCTCGCCGCTTCCGCTCTCTTGCACGCTCTCACCAATGATTCGAAGAAAACATTTCCGGCGGGCATTCTGGACTGGCCGGTAAAGGAAAACACCTTATCCTGCGCCAGCACTTCTCCTGCTCCGAAAAATACGGCCACCATGCTCACGACCAACGCGAAAACGATCAATTTTTTCATCCATTTCGCCTCCTTTTTTTCATGCTGCAACCAAGTTGTCAACAACGACGCGCCGTTTCTTGCGGTTTTCATCCCCTCCTTCGTTTAGAAATAACTATCTTCCGCTCATCAATCCAGGCAGCCATAGGATGATGTCAGGGAAGACCACGCAGAGAACCAAACCCAGCATGATCAGCAGTACAAAGGGGATAACTCCCCGAATAATGTCGGTTGTCTCGATTTTAAGCTCTTTCGGAGCCACTCCTTTGAGGAAAAAGATGGAGTAGGCGAAAGGAGGCGTGAGAAACGACATTTGGAGGTTAATACAGATCATGATGGCAAACCAAACTGGATCAAAACCAACCTTCACGGCGATTGGGGTCACAATCGGAACCAAAAGAAGAACGATGCCGATCCAGTCAATGAACATCCCCAAGATGAACGTCACGACCATTATGATGAGGAACACGCCCCATTTTCCCCCTGGCGCCGCCAATATGATGTTCCCGACGACATCTCCGCATCCAGCCCTCAAAAAGACACCTACAAAAGCCGTCGCCATGGCGATGATGAGATAGACCATACCGCTTAATCGCACGGTGTCGATGGCGACGCCTCGTAAAACCTCCCAGCTGAACCTTCGGTAAAGAATGGCAAGCACTGTTGCGGCGAAAGCTCCAACCGCGGCAGCCTCGGTAGGTGCGGCGATACCGAAAAAGATGCTCCCCAAAACGGCTATGATCAAGATAACCGGAGGAAGGAGGGAGATAAAGAGCATAGAAAGTTTTTTAGAAACCGAAATCCCTTGTACTTCAGATTCCGGAATTGCGGGACCTGCATCTTTTTTAACGAGGCAATAGATAATGATATAAGCGCAATATAATGCCGACAACAGAAAGCCCGGAAAGAAGGCCCCGAAGAAAAGCCTTCCTACGGAAACACCTGCCGCGGGGCCGTAGACAACCAGCATGATGCTGGGAGGAATCAAAATTCCAAGAGTTCCTCCAGCACAAACAGAACCGCAGGCTAACGGCTTATCATAACCTCTCGTTATCATGGGACCCAAAGCAAGGAGAGCCAGAGTGGTCACCGATGCGGCGACGACTCCGACGCAGGCCGCGAGAATGGTGCCTATGAGGATTGTTGCAATGGCAAGGCCGCCCCGAAGCTTTCCGAACCACACATAAAGAGCTTCAAACAGCTTTTCGGTGATTCCCGACCGCTCGAGCATATTGCCCATGAAAGCAAAAAGGGGAACGGCCAGCAAGGTGTAGTTAATGAGCTGGTCGAAGATTCGGCCGTAAAAGAGTTCGAGGGTAATTCTGGGGCCGAAGACCAAAGAGCCGATAGCCAGCCCCATGGTGCCGATTCCCAAGGCAAAAGGGAAACCGGTAAGGACCGCCACAAAGACGCCCCCCAACATAAGAGCGGTGATGAATTCAGGTGTAAGCGTCATATTTCTTCCCCCTTTAGGGCAAAGTGAACATTCCGGATGAAATCAGCCAGACCTTGAAGGAAAAAGAGGAGAAATCCGATGAAAACAATAGCTCTCAATGGATAAAGGGGAGGATACACGTAGGTTGCCGCCGATTTTTCGTTAATGGAGATAGAGAACAACATCCACGAATAAGATACATAAAGCAGAGAACCGATCAGAGGGAAAAACAGAAAGACGGCGCATATTGAATCCAAGACGGCTTTGCCCCTTTGCGATAGACGGCAGTAGAATACATCCACTCTTGTGTGTGCCTGCTGGAAAAGGATATATCCCCATGAGAGAGCATACATTGCCGCCCCCGCCATCATGATGAGCTCATACTCCCAAACCGTGGACTGGCGCAAAAGGTATCGCCTGATAACGCCGCTGACTCCGATGAGCATCAAGGCGACTGATAACCACCTTGTCTGTGTACCGACCCATTCATTGATCCAATCGATCACTTTGAGCAGCTTCCTCATATAATCTCACTTCCCTTTCGCGCATGAGCTTTTTTACTTGATCGGTCTTTTATTGCCTTCCGCAGCCCCGCTTTCTATTTTGAATAGAGGGGTCACGTTGTGTCAAGAGCGTAGAAGAAAGATTCTCGAATAAGCGAATAGCAAGTCTATTTGATGAACAGCATACTGATGGAGGCGGTCAATCATAAAAAAGCAATTGAGAAGCAGCAAGAGACGCTCCAAATTTGGAGTATGAAACGTTGCAAAAAAATCATCCTGCCCTCAGAGTCAGAAAACCGGACGCCCGAGGAACACTTTAAAAAATCCACAACGATGCCGATGAAAGATGGATCCCTATTTTTTCGCCAATGAAACGCTCCCCCGGAATCAAACCCATTAACATTGCGTCGGATTATAGTCTGCTGATACGGGGTTGTCAACAATAGATTTCGACAACATAAGAAATTATGAAACATGTCTATTATTAAATTATTCAATTTTAGATTCAATAAATATGCCACGGCACGGTTATTTTACTGTGAATAGTCGAGAGAATGAAGCTTTTCCGATCGGATTATCTCATCGGATATATTGGGGGCGGCGCCGCAAAGAAGCCCGCCCCCGAAAGATCTCCGGGTGTTATTCGTACTCCTTGAGCATGGCGGCGTACTCCTCCTCCAGCCCCTTCCGCACGTGGTAGCAGTGCTCGTCTCCGGGGAACTTCCCGGTGCGCACGTCCTCCACGTACTCCTTGAACGCGTTCGTGATGATCTCCGCCACGTTCGCGTACACCTTCACGAACTTCGGCGTGAACGCCTGGAACATGCCCATCATGTCCCCGCAGATCAGAACCTGTCCGTCGCACGGACCGCCTCCGATGGCATAGACGGGAATCGTCAGCTTCTTCGCAATGAATTGAGTCAGCTCGGGAGGAATGGCCTCGACAAGCAGCGCGAACGCTCCCGACTCCTCCACCGCGAACGCGTCCTCGATCACGTACCGCGCCGACTCCGGGTCCAGCCCCTGCGCCTTGAATCCCCCCAGAGGGCCCGAGCTCTGCGGCGTGAGGCCGATATGTCCGCACACAAGGATCCCGGCGTCCGCGATGGCCCGGATGCGGGACTTCACCCGCACGCCGCCCTCCAGCTTGATGCAGTCCATGTCCGCTTCCTTCAGGAAGCGCACCGCGTTCACCACCGCGTCGGCGTCCGAGACCTGGTAGGAGCCGAACGGCATGTCGCCCATCACGAAGGTGTTCGGCGCGCCCCGGCGGACGGCCTTGCAGTGGCTGATACAGTCCTCCATCGTGACGGGGATGGTCCCCTGGTACCCGAGCGTGATCATGCCCAGCGAGTCGCCGACGAGGATCATGTCGACGCCCGCTGCCTCCGCAAAGCTCGCCATCGGGAAGTCGTAGGCGGTGACCCACGTCATCTGCTCCCCGCTCTTCTTCATGTTCACGAAATCGAGACGTCCCTTTTTCTTCGCCATTTCTTCATCTCCCCTGAAAAAAGTTTTTCTTCCATCTATCCTTATTGTCCGATACAAAAAGGTATAAGACAAGGAGCATAGTGCTCTTTTACGCGCCGCATTCCGTAGAAGAACTGAAAAGGATTCCTGATTTTTTCATCTTTTCCTGAAACAAAAATTGAGAGCGCATCCTTTCATCCGCCGCCTCATTCGTTCTTTTCACGGGAGAAGGAGTTCCGGAAGAAACGTGATCATTGCCGGAAAACAGGTGAGGATGACAAGGTCCACGATCAGCACCGCGATAAAGGGCAAGGCCGCTCTTGAAATCTTTTCGATGGGAACTCCCGATATGTTCGAAACCACGAAAAGGTTCATTCCGACCGGAGGCGTCACCTGTCCGATGGCGAGGTTCGTTATCATCAGTACCCCGAAGAAGACCGGATCGATGTTCACCGACTGGATCAGCGGATAGAGAATCGGCGTGAACAGCGCTATGGCCGCCACGTTGTCCAGGAAGGCTCCGGCGATGAGCAGCACGATATTGATCAGTATCAGAATGATCACGGGATCTTTTGAAAAAGAGGTCACGAAAAGAACGAACTTCTGCGGTATCTGCTGCGTTACGAGGATCCATGCAAAAATTGAGGCGGCCGCGATGACGAACATGATGACGGCGCTGCTCAGGGCCGATTTGTAGCAGGCGGAGAAAACGTTCCGCATGGGGAGTTCGCGGAAGATGTACCGCCCCACGAAAAAACCGTACAATGCGGCGATGCCTGCAGCCTCGGTGGGCGTAAAGATGCCCGAATAGATGCCGCCCAATATGATGACGGGCGAGAGCAGCGCGAAGACGCTGTCCAGGAGCACTTTTTTCGGATTTTCACTTGCTTTCGCACCGTCGTCCCGGAGTTCTTTTCCGGGCGTTCTCTCCCCGCTTCTTCTCGCTATGCAGTATTCCGTGACCATGAGCGTGGATCCTATGAAGATCCCCGGAATGATCCCGCCCAGAAAAAGGTTCAGAATCGAAACGTCCGTGATCAAAGCGTAAAGAATCATGGTCCCGCAGGGAGGAATGAGGAGTCCCAAAAGTCCTGAGCAGGCGACGACCGCGGCCGAGAAATCCTCCCTGTACCCCGCTTCTTTCATATGCGGAATCATGATCGTTCCTATTGCCGCGGTCGTCGCGGCCGAGGAACCGGAAATCGCGCCGAAGAACATCGCCCCGAGAGTCGCCACCATGGCGAGCCCCCCGGCAACCTTGCCGACGAAAAGGTTCGCGAAGGCTACGAGCCTCTTCGAAACTCCCCCCTCGGTCATGATATTACCGGCAAGAATGAAAAAGACGATCGCGAGAATAGGAAAACCGTTGATGCCTCCCACCATTCGCTGCGCAACGATGAACGTGGGGATCGATGTTCTGAGCCCTATGCCGAGCAGCGCCGCTCCGGCCAGGGAGAGCGCGATCGGGACGGAAAACAGCAGCAGCACGAAAAACGAGGTGAAGAGGAATCCGCTCATGAATGCCCCTCCTTTCCCGATAGTGCGAAGAGATCACGGAAAATGACCAGGGCGTAGTTCAGCGCCATGAGGGAGCATCCCAGCAGGAGGCTGAGATAAAACCATGACATGGGGAGGGGAAAGGAGCCGAAGCTCTGCGAAGCGGTCTTTCCCATCAGGGTGTAAGCTTGCAGCGCCACGAGAGAAACAAGCGCGAGACTGAGTACGTTGGAAAGAGTGTTGAAAGGAGGCTTCATTTTTTCAGGAAGTTTCTCTCGAAGCAGTTCGACCCTGATATGCCCTCCCTCCTTCACTGCCAGGCCGGCGCCGAGAAAGACCATCCAGATGTTCATGTACTGCAGAAGCTCCTGAGACCATGGAAGAGGAAAGAAGACAAGAAAGCGGGAGACGATCTGAAGAAGCAGAATGAACGTCATGACAACCACGATACTTATCAGAATGTACCGGGTGACTCTGTTCAGAAAGTCCGCAATGGAGAAGATACTCATGAAGCCCTCCTTTTTCAACGAAGAAAAAGCGGCCGGGAGGAACGACCACCGGCCGCGCGTTTGTCCGAACACTCAGAAAACCGGCACTACAATTCCTGAATCATCTTCACGATCGTGCCCCATCTCTCGCCGCGCTCCTTCATATACTGATCGTACATGGGGCTCAGGCTTTTCTGGAAGGCGGCCACATCGACCTCGTTGATCAGCATTCCCTTCTGTTCCAGCTGGGCCAGTTCGTCCGCTTCGGTATCAGCTACTGCCTTGCGGTCCACTTTCGCCACCTCCCGCCCTGCGTCGAGAAGCACCTGCTGAAACTCGGGAGGAAGGGATTTGAACTTGGCCAGATTCATGACAAGCGGCTCGAAAACGTGCTGATGGCGGGTCACGGAGAGGTATTTCTGCACCTCGTAGTATCGTGCTGAGAGTATTCTTCCCGTCGGATTCTCCTGCCCGTCGACGGTGCCGAGCTGGAGCGCGGCGAAGAGTTCGCTCATTGCGATGGGAGTGGGATTCGCCTTCAACAGAACGAAGGTGTCTATCGCCATCTTTGATTCGCCGATCCGGAGCTTGAGCCCCGCCATGTCGTCCGGATGCCGTATGGGCCTCTTGTTGTTCGTGATGACCCGGAAACCGTTCTCCCACCAGCCGAGGAGGATCATGCCGTTTTCGAGGAGGAGATCCTCAAGGATTTTCGCCGCCTCGCTCCCCTCGAATCTGCCGACGTGTTCGTAGTCGCGGAAGATGTACGGAAGGTAGAGGGCCTCGAACTCCATAATCGTGTTTCCGATGATGGGATCCGCCGTCAGGACGATGTCCTGCGTTCCGAGCCGGACCGACTCCGTCATGTCCGGCAGGGAGCCGAGCTGTCCCGCCGGAAAGATGACGATGTTCACTTTGCCGCCTGTCTTCTCGGCGACAAGCTTCGCGAAGAGTTCGGACGACGTGTGATAGTGATGGTGTATCGAAGCCGTATGACCAAGGTTGATCTCGTACTCGGCCGACAAGGCCGGGGCGGGAAGGACAGCGGCAACAAAAAGCAGGAACAGGAACACGGTGATTCTCGATCTCATACAAACACCTCCCGAAAATAGTTGCGATTTAAAAGAACTGCTTTTCTCTCTTCCGGATATCGCGGGCCCCTATGAATTCAAAAAATTCATCGAAAGTCACCATATCCGGAAACATGGCCGCTGTCGTTCCGTGCCGGCGAAGCTCGTCCAGGCATCGCTGCACCGCTTTCGTGACGGCATAGGTGAGACTGCACGGGAACACCACCACATCGTACCCCAGCGCCTGGAGCTCCGCCGGTGTCTTGAGGGGCGTCTTTCCTCCCTCTATCATGTTCGCCAGCGTAGGCTTCGGAATCTCCGCATTGGATTTCAGCATCTGCTCTTCCGTGGTGACCGCCTCGACGAAGATAAGGTCGGCGCCGGCATCGGCGTAGGCCTTCGCGCGCGCCAGGGCGTCGTCGAATCCGTTCACGGCGACGGCATCGGTTCTCGCCATGATGACCAGATCATCATCCTCCCTCGCGTAGAGCGCCGCCTTGATCTTCGCCACCATCTCCCCGGGCGGGATCAGAGCCTTCCCCTCCATGTGACCGCATCGCTTCGGGAACAGCTGATCCTCGATGAAAAGGCCGGCTACTCCCGCCTTTTCATACTCTCTGACCGTCCGAACGACGTTGTTCACGTCGCCGTATCCCGTGTCGCCGTCCGCGAATACAGGAATATCGACGGCATTCACCAGGTTCCGATACTGGTTCGCCATCTCCGTCATGGTCAACAATCCCACATCCGGAGAACCAAGCAGGGATGCCGAGAAACTGTATCCTCCGGCAGTAAGGGCCTTGAACCCGGCCTTCTGGATTGCCCGTGCCGAAAGAGCGTCATGAGCGCCGGGCATGACCAGAATTTCCGGATCGTTCACAAGCTTTCTGAAAAGGGTGGTTTTTCTCACCGCGGAGTCACTCCTTTGAAATAAAGCATTGAACTATCATGCAAATAAAGTGCCAAATTTGATCTCTTATACACCAGCGAGAGAATTTTGTCAAAATTTTTTCCCGCCCCGAATCGCCGATGGTCCTTCCTCCGTAAAAAAGCATATCCGGAGCTGAAACAGAGAGCGCTTCCCATTATTGGAAATAAACAAACGAGGTGGTGCCTTCGTCTTTTTTAGAGTATGATTATTTTATGAATACTTCGGAATGCCGATTCGCCGTTTTTTTCAACAGGCGTTCGAAAGCTCCGCAAAATGGAGCGATGAAGCTCCGGCATCCGTTTCAGGTTTTTTTCATTGTCGGGGGAAGCGCAATTCGGCCACATGGTAAGGAGGAATTCATGTATGGAGATACCAGCTGCCCTCTTTGTCGCCCGCATACTCCTTTTTATTGCCGGAAGTGCGTCCGCAGCAGAGCCGACGCCAATCATGCCGGCAAGCAGCTTCCCCGTTTTCTTCCCGGGGCTTGTCGTGCTTCTTTATTAGAGCTATGAAGTCCTTTACTGTTCTCTGCGACGATCTTACCGGCTCGTCCGTCCAGTCAATTCTGCTGAAAGAGCGCGGAGTTCCGGTCCGGCAGATCATCCGCCTCTCCGACATCCCGCCGCCTCCCCCGGAAGACGGGGAAGCCCTGGTGATCAATTGCGATACGCGACGCCGGTCACAAGATGAGACGGGATCCATCTTCAGGGGCATTCTGGATTCCATCCCCGGGCATACGGGGATCGCAAAACGAATCGACACCACGCTCCGAGGGTACCTTCGCTTTGAAACAGAGATAATCCTGAAGGCTCGTCCGAAAGCCGTCGCCCTTGTCGTGCCCGCGTATCCATCCTCCGGCCGAACGACTGTGGGTGGATATCAGCTCCTGAACGGCACGCTGCTCGAGCGGACGGAAGTGGCCAGGGATCCGATCTGGCCGATATCGACCAGCTTTGTTACTTCGTACTTCAACAACTCGTTCCCCGTCTCGACGCTCGGACTGGAGAGCGTAAAGGCGGGCGAAACGGCAGCGGCCCTGGAAATGAAACGCCTGCTGGCGGGAGGAACACGCATCGTCGTGGCGGACGCGATGTCGGAAAACGACATTGAGATTCTCGCTTCGGCGGCCTGCTCCGTCGACGAAGAAATCGTTCCTGTGGACCCGGGACCTTTTACGGCTGCCCTTCTCTCCAGAAAACTCTCGAGGAACGATCCCGGCACGGTGGTCGCGATCATCGGCAGCACATCGGAGAAGACGAGAAAACAGCTCGCGTGGCTCGACGGCAAGATCTCAGGAGACGAGTTCGTTCTCTCTCCCTCCGACTCACCGGAGGAGGCATTCGTCCGGCTCTCCTCGTTTCTTGGTCGGTCGGGATACTTCCCTTTTCTCCTGATCCGCCCCGATTCCCGCGTCGAAAGAGGGCTGGAAGAGAGAACCGCGCGTACTCTGGCAGCCGTCGGAAAGGAGGCTCTGGCTATTCTGGGGAAGCGGATTCGAGGTATACTTCTCTCCGGAGGAGATACCGCCGCCATGTTCTTCCAGGAAGCCGGAGCGACGGTTCTCCTCCCCGAAGCGGAGATACAGCCTCTGATGATGGGGGGGAACATTCTCGACGGCGCGTTCGCAGGCCTGAATGTCGTCACCAAGGGAGGACTCATCGGCGAGGAGGACGGCATCTACAAGGCCGTGCTCTGGTTGAGAAAGGAAAGGGAGTAATTCGAGAATGAAACGTACGGTAATTGCAGTCACCATGGGCGACCCGGCAGGAGTCGGCCCCGAGATAGCGCTTGCGAGCATGGCCGACCCGGAAATCTGGGAGAGGGGAATTCCGCTGCTTGTCGGAGACATCTCCGTTCTTGAGGCGGTACGTGACGCGCTGAACTTGACAATGGAACTCCGAAACATTGAGAACCCGGACGAGATCTCGGGATCACCCGAGAGCCTGCCGGTGCTGGACCTGAAGATGATTCCCGATATTTCGGCCCTTCCTGTAGGCAAAGTCTCGGCATTGTCGGGAAAAGCTTCCGTCGCCTATATCCGGAAATGCGTCGACCTCTGCATGGCGGGACAGGCCGCCGGAATCGCCACGACGCCGATCAACAAGGAGGCCCTGAAGGCCGCCAAGGTCCACTACATCGGGCATACGGAGATGCTCGCCGAGATGTCCGGCGCACCGAGGAGCTATACGATGTTCATCGTGGACAAGCTTCGTATTCTTTTCCACAGCCGGCACCTCTCGTTGAGACGGGCCATCGAGACGCTGAATACGGACGAGGTGGTCCACTCGATAGAGGTTGCCGCCAAGTGCCTCGAATCCATCGGCCTGTCGTCGGGCACGATCGCCCTTGCAGGGCTGAATCCGCATTCGTCGGACGGAGGGCTCTTCGGAGACGAGGAAGCGCGTATCCTGACCCCGGCAGTGGATGAAGCCCGCGCGCGCGGAATCAACGTGGTCGGTCCCGTGCCGGCCGACAGCGTCTTCTACTTCGGCCTCCAGGGAAAGTACGACGTGGTGGTTTCCCTCTACCACGACCAGGGGCACATCGCATCGAAGACATACGACTTCTATCGGACTGTGAGCGTCACCTTCGGGCTTCCGTTCATCCGGACGTCGGTGGACCACGGCACCGCCTTCGACATCGCATGGAAGGGCATCGCCAACCCGGTGAGCATGAAGGAGGCCATGCTGGCCTGTTTCGATATCGCCCCCCGCTATCGCCCCTTTTAACACGGAGAACACGACGTGCTTCCCGATCTTCTTAAGACCATTCTCACGGGGGGAGCCTCAGGCTCCTCCCTTTCTCCTGACGCCCGGATCATCGAGGATTCGGAGGATCTGATCCTTTCCGGACAGTTCGAAATGGCCGCCAGGTCCGTCGAGCGGACGGCCTGCCCCGAATCGTACAGCGTCCGCGCGATGCTTGCCCTCCTCGACGGAAGGCGCAAGGAGGCGCTCGACCTCTACGAAGAGGGTCTGAAAAAACTGCGAAAGACGCGCGGCACCCGGAAGATCTACTACAACTGCCTTTCCGCCCTCTTTCACGCGCCGCTCCTGCTTGCCTCCGGCGACGTCAAGAAGGCGGCGGCGGCAGTCGGGCTTGGCGAGGAAAAAACCGACTACGACAAGATCTACGAACTTTTCGGCCACTTGGTGAACTTCTACTCGGGAAAGGGAAACGACCGTCTCTTCTCAGCCTACCCCCCCGCATCGTGCCAAAGGGAGAACAGTCACCCCAATTTTCTCTTCTTCCTCGCACTCGTCATTTTCTGGTCGGTTCCCGAAAGAATCGCGGAGTACCGTCTCCACCTCGAAAAGGCGCTCTCAAGTCACCGGGAGTCGGGAAAGAAGGGGCTGTTCGCGAACGAACTCGCCGAGATGCTGGCCTTCCCGCCGGAACGCCCCTTCATCGAGCGGAAGTTGACGCTGCACGATATCATCCCGCGCAGAGAAGAGTGGATGGTGACGCTCGGCGCGCTCGCAACGCTCGGAAAAGGAACCGGAGGGGCGCAGAAGAAACGGACGAAGCGCCTCGTCTGGGAGGCCGACTGGGACACCGACGAAAAGGCAAATATCGTTTCCCCGGAATTCATTCCTGTCGAGCAGGTGATGCAGGCTTCGGGGAAGTGGAGCAAGGGACGCCCGGTGGCCCTGAAACGCCTCCAGAGTTCGCTGATCCGTGAACCGTGGATGACGAGTCAGGATGTCGCCGCGGCCGGCGCCGTCGAGGAGGTGGGGGGCTACGACGGATGGTACTACAAGCGATGGTTCCAGTTCGACGGAGTCAAAATCCTGACGGCGCTCGCAGGGCATCCGCACCTTGTCCGGAGCGGCGACAACAGGCCCGTGGAGATCGTGCAGGAGGAGCCCCGTCTCGACCTCTCACGAACGGTCGGAGGATACCGAATCCGCCTCGCACCCCACCCCGCCGAAGGAAAGTATGCCGATGTCTTCGCGGTCGAGGAGTCTCCCTATCGGCTTCGGGTCGTTCCCTTCGATGAGAAGCACCGGCGAATCGCCGAGATTCTGGGGAAGGACGGGCTTCTCGTTCCGGAGAGAGGCCGTGAACGGATTTTGGAGACGCTGGAATCGCTTGCCGAGACAGTTCCCGTCACATCGGAGCTCGAAGGGATGGAGGGAGCCGCTTCGGCAGTCGAACCCGACTCGCGCATCGTCGTCCAACTCGCTCCCGGCGAGGAAGGCTTCTTCGTTTCCCTGGCGGTACGTCCTCTCGGAGCGGGAACCCCGCTCTGCCGCCCCGGCCAGGGAGGGAAAACGATGATGGGGCGAAGCGACGGAAACCGTGTTCAGACCCTTCGGGACCTCGAAAGAGAACGAAAAAACGAGGAGAACCTCCTGGTGCTCTGCCCCGCCTTGACGGAAGGGGAACAGACCGACGAAAACCGGTGGATCCTCGATAATCCGGAGATCTGCCTTGAATTTCTCCTCCAACTCTCCGGGATGGAGGAGACCGTCGTCATCGAGTGGCCCAAGGGGGGCGCGATGAAAATACGTTCCCGTATCGCACCGAGCGCGGTGAAGCTATCAGTCGGCGCCGGGCGCGACTGGTTCGCTCTTTCCGGGGAGATTCGCGTCGACGAACAGACGGTTCTCGGGATCAGGGAGGCCTGCGACATGCTCGCCGAGAGCAAGGGGCGTTTCCTGCCTCTCGGGAACGGGGAGTTCCTCGCGCTCACGACGGAGCTCCGCAAACGGCTCGAGGAGATCGGCTCCTTCGGCGACTGGCGGGGCAAGGAACTCCGCTTCTCTCCGCTCTCCGCACCTTTTTTCCGGAAGCTCGAGAGCGAAACCGAAGGCTTTTCGGGAGACGGCGAGTGGAAGAAAAAGCTCGCGCTCTTCGAGGAGGCAGAGACCCTTGATCCTCTCCTTCCGGCCACGTTTCGGGGAGAGCTTCGCGACTACCAGTCCGAGGGCTTTCAGTGGCTCTGCCGGTTGGCTCACTGCGGAGCGGGAGCATGTCTCGCGGACGACATGGGGCTCGGCAAGACCATCCAGGTTCTCGTCTTGCTGCTTTCCCGCGCTCGTTCCGGTCCTTCGCTCGTGGTCGCTCCCACGTCGGTCTGCCCGAACTGGTTCCAAGAGGCGGCCCGTTTCGCTCCGACGCTGAACCTGAAGGAGTTCCGCTACGGCGACCGGAAGAAGCTCCTCGACGACCTTGGCCCCTTCGACGTGGTGGTGACGAGCTACGGCCTGCTCCAGCACGACGGGGAACTTCTGCATGAAGTCGGGTGGAACACCGTGATCCTCGACGAGGCCCAGGCCATCAAGAACAGCGGTACAAAACGATCGGCCTCGGCGATGAAGCTTAAGGGCGATTTCCGCATCATCACAACCGGCACCCCTATCGAAAATCACCTGGGAGAGCTGTGGAATCTCTTCCGGTTCCTGAATCCGGGACTGCTCGGCTCGCTGGAGAGCTTCAACCGCCGTTTCGCAGTTCCGATCGTGAAGTACGACGACAAGGGAGCCCGCGCCAGGCTGAAGAAGATCCTCCGCCCCTTCCTCCTGCGGCGCACCAAGGATCAGGTGCTCGAAGAGCTGCCGCCGAAGACCGAGATCATTCGAAGAGTGGACATGCACTCCGGGGAGCGGGGGCTCTACGAAGCGCTCCGGCGAAACGCCCTCGAACGCATCGACCAGGGCAGCGGCGAGGATCAGCGGTTCGTCATCCTCGCCGAATTGATGAAACTGCGCCGCGCATGCTGCAACGGCTCCCTCGTCCTTCCCGACAGGGAATTTCCCTCGGCGAAGCTGGATGCCTTCGGCGAAATTCTGGACGATCTGCGCGCGAACGATCACCGCTGCCTTATCTTCAGCCAGTTCGTCGACCATCTCTCCATCCTGCGCGACTCTCTTCTGGAGAAAGGAATTTCCTTCGCATACCTGGACGGCTCCACCCCCTTCGAGGAGCGGAAGAAAGCGGTCGCATCCTTCCAGGCCGGAGAGAAAGAGTGCTTCCTCATCAGCCTCCGCGCCGGAGGGACGGGGCTGAACCTCACCGCGGCGGATTACGTGATCCACATGGATCCCTGGTGGAACCCGGCGGTTGAGGACCAGGCATCGGACAGGGCCCACCGCATCGGGCAGGAGCGGCCCGTCACCGTCTACCGCATCGTGGCGAAGGATACTATCGAGGAGAAGATCGTCGATCTTCACGCAACGAAACGCGACCTCGCGGAGAGCCTTCTGGAGGGAGCGGAACGGGTCGGCCGCTTCTCGATCGACGAGATGGCCGCGCTGATACGGGAGGAGTAACAGAAGCGGGGAGCCATTGAGGCTCCCCGCTTATCTATGCATGACCGGCAGGCGGACTTTCGGGAGGCTGCCCGGGTCGTTCCGGACAGCTGATCATCTTGCCGGGGTTCAGGATGTTGTTCGGGTCGAAGGCGAGCTTCACCCTGTGGATCAGCTCCATCTGCGCCTCGTCCATCACGCGGCACATGTACTTCTGCCGCTTCAGGCCGATGCCGTGCTCGCCGCTCAGCGTTCCGCCGATGGAGGCCGTGAAGTCGTACAACTCGTCGAGCAGAGAGTCTATGATGTCGTGCCAGTCGGGGCGCTCTTCAGGGAAGAGGATGTTCACGTGCATGTTGCCGTCCCCGACGTGGCCGAAGTTCGCCTCCTCCAGGCCGTACTTCGTACAGAGACGGGTCGTCTCGGCCATAAGCTTCGGAATCTCGCTGGTGGGCACCACCAGGTCTTCCAGACTGTACTTCGGATAGAAGGCCATGATCGCCTCCGCCATGCACTTGCGCGCCTTCCAAAGCTTGTCGCGAGTGGTCCGGTTGTCGGCAACGAAGACCTCCAGCGCGCCCCTCTCGAAGCAGAGATCGCCGATGCGCTCCATGTCGTCCGCCAGCACCTCGGGATCGTTCCCCTCGAGCTGGATGATGAGGTGCGCCCCCGCGTCGTCGAACGGGAGGCGTGTGTTCAGAAACCGCTCCGCCAGCTTGATCGACCGCCTGTCCATGAACTCCATCGACGATGGAATCACCTTTCCCTCGCTCATCACGCGGGGCGCGAAGTCGATCGCTGCGGCCACGTCGGGGAAGGGAACCAGCAGATCCACCACCTTGCCCGGAAGGGGGAGCAGCTTCAGGATGATCTTCGTCACCACGGCGAGTGTCCCCTCGGAGCCTACGATCAGGTGCGCGAAATCGTACCCGGTGGCGTCCTTCCGGCGCTTGCCGCCGAACCATGTGACCGTCCCGTCAGGAAGCACCGCTTCGAGCGCCAGCACGGAGTTGCCGGTAGTTCCGTACTTCACCACCTTGTTTCCCCCGGCGTTCTCCGCGACGTTGCCGCCGATGAACGAGGCGTCGCCGCTGCAGGGATCCCCGGCGTAGAGCAGCCCCTCGCGCTCCGCCGCCTTCGTGATCTCCGCCGTCACGACGCCCGGCTCCACCGTGATCGTAAGGTTCTGCTTGTCCAGCTCAAGAATCCGGTGCATCTTTTCGAACGAGAGGACGATCCCCCCCGAGAAGGGGACCGCTCCGCCGGAGAGTCCTGTTCCGGCGCCCCTCGGCGTCACCGGAATCCTATGGTCGTTCGCGTAGCGCATCACCTCGGAGACATCCTCGGTGCTCTCGGGAAAGACGACAACCTCGGCGACATACTCCTTGTCCCAGTAAAACCGGGGGACCTCGTCGTAGGAGTAGGCAATTCGCTTTTCGAGGTCGGCGGAGACGTTCGACGCTCCTATCAGCTTTCGGAGATCCTGCACCGTCTGTCCGGTGACGGGAGAGTATGCGTGCGCGTTCATCCGGATTTCACCTCCGCTTTGATGCGTTCTATAATCCGTGGGATGATCTCGAAAAGGTCACCCCGAAGCCCCAAGTCGGCCACGCGGAAGATTGAGGCGTCCGGGTCGCGGTTGACCGCGACGATGTACCCGGCGGTCTGCATCCCCGCGAGGTGCTGCACAGCGCCGGAGATCCCGGCGGCGATGTAGACCTTCGGGGCGACGACTTTTCCCGAGAGGCCGACCTGGTGCGGATAGTCCATCCACTTGGCCTCGACCGTGGGGCGACTGGCTCCGACGCCCCCTCCGAGAAGCTCCGCAAGGTCTTCGAGCATCCGGAAGCTCTCGGGGCGCTTCAGCCCCTTGCCTCCCGAGACGACCACGTCCATATCCGCGATGTTGGCAGCTCCGTCCTCCGCCCGCTCGAATCCGAGGTTCTCGACGGAGCCCTCGAAAAGCGCGGCTGGAATTTCGGGGCGCAACAGCTCTCCGTTCCGGTCCGCAGGCTCCGGAATCCGGAAGGTCCGTGGTCTCACCGTCGCCATCTGCGGCCGACGCTCCGGCGTCTTGATGGTCGCCATGACGTTGCCGCCGATGGCCGGGCGGGTCTGGAGCAACAGCCCCGTTTCGGGGTCCATCTCAAGGCCGGTGCAGTCGGCGGTGAGCCCCGTCTCCAGCTTCGCGGCCAGCGCGGGCAGGGTCGTCCGCCCGGACGTCGTCGCTCCGGCAAGCACCACCTCGGGCTGCTCCTCGCGCAGGATATGCGCGAGGACGTTCGTCTCGACCTCCTGGTTGTACAACGTCATCGACGGATGCTCCACGGTGAGCACCCTGTCGGCGCCGTACCGGAAGAGATCATCCGGTGAATCGGACAACCTCCCCGAGAGAAGCATCGTCGTCACCCGTCCGCCGACGCTGTCCGCGAGTTCGCGCGCTTTCCCCGTCAGCTCGCGCGTCACGGAATGAATGCGCCCGTCCCGAACCTCTCCGAGGACGAAAAAATCTTTCCGTACTGTCATAGCGCTCCCTCCTAGATCACGGCGAGGTCCTTGAGAACCGAGACGAGGCGGTCGATCCCCTCGTCCATCCGTTTTTCTTCATACATCTCCGTGGTGCGGGAGATGGTCGGATAGGCTATCTTCACCACGCGGGTAGCGGACCCCTTGAGTCCCGTCTCTTCGGGAGAGAGCCCGATGTCGGAGATTCCGAGCACCGGAATCTCGCTCCGCCGGGCGCGTTTCTTGCCGGCGAGCGTCGGCATGGTCGGCTCGTTGAGCGCATGAAGCACCGTGAGCAGGCAGGGGAAGGGCAATCTCTGCCGCTGGACTCCCTCCTCGGTCATACGGCGGACGTCGATCTTTCCCCCGGAGAGGGAGAGCCCGGTGACGTACGTGCTGAAGGGCATGCCGAGCAGCACCGCCACCTCCGGGCCGACCTGCCCCGTCTCCCCGTCGGTCGCCTTCTCCCCGGCGAGGACGAGATCGTTCGGGCCGGTACGCTCAACGGCCGCGGCCAGCACCTTGGCGGTGGCCCACGTGTCGCTTCCGGCGAACGCGCGGTCGCTGAGCAGCACGCCCCTGTCCGCCCCGGTGGCGATGCATTCTCGGAGTGCCTCGTGCGCCTTGGGGGGCCCCATCGTGATCACGGTCACCTCCGACGGCTCCGCCGAGGCCGCCTTCAGGTCGAGCGCGGCTTGAAGGGCGTTCAGGTCCAGCGGGTTCACGATGGCCCCGACCCCCTCCCGGATCATCGTCCCCGTCTCCGGGTCCATCCGGACGTCGTCCGTATCGGGAACCTGTTTTATCAGCACGGCAATCTTCACGGAATAACCTCCTTGCGGTGGAATAACACTGGAAAGCTCCTGTACCGCAGTACGATACCACAAAGTATGGAAGAACGGCTATTGCGGAGGAGAAAAAGGTGCATGGTATTGATGTTCCGCAACGAGGCGGGGGCGGAGAAATTACCCGCCCCCGGATGAAAGGTCGGAACAACGCTCTTGGAGTGGAAAGCAACAGGAAATCTTGAACGGGCGCCAAAAAAGCTGAAAGTGAAGGGAGAGAATTCCCCTCCCTTACTCCTCCTAGCCGTGTTTGAGGAATACTATCTTGCTTTCGATTGCTGTTTTTAGCTTTCCGTACTGTTCATAAAAATCCCCGAAAAGAACTGAAACCCGGGCTCCATCTCCGATCTTGGCGGCCCGCTCCAATTCCATCGCGGTTTTCTGCAGCATCCCGCCGCCGATATTTCCCGCAATGCCCTTGATCGTATGGGCGTTTCCGGCCAGGGTTTCCATATCGTTTTCTTTCAGGCTTTTTTCCAGAGACGCCATGGCATCCGGCATCTCCTGGAGGAACGCCTCCATAATGACTCCCGCGATCTCCTCATCCCCAAGGCGTTCTACAAGATCCTCGAAATTGAAAATCTCGCGTTGAGAATCCACCTTTTTTTCCGCCTCTTTCGGACTTCCACAGGACGCTATCGAGAAGCGGTCTGCCCGGTTCCGCCATTTTTCCAGGACACGGAGAAGTTCAATGGGTTTGATGGGTTTTGTGATGTAGTCGTTCATTCCAGCATCGGCGCAGGCCTCGCGGTCGCTCTCCATGGCATGGGCCGTCATGGCGACAATCGGAATGCCGGGATTCAGGACATTCGAATCGGAGGAACGTATCAAACGGGTCGCCTCGATGCCCCCCATGACAGGCATCTGCAAATCCATAAGCACGATGTCGTATTCTTTGGAGCGCAGGGCTTCGAGCGCTTCCAACCCGTTTTCAGCGACATCGGCGCCGACTCCGGTACGCTTCAGAATTTCCAGCGCCACCTGCTGATTGATTGTATTGTCCTCGACAAGCAGGATGCTCATAGGCTCTTTTCCCGCCAGGACGGAGGAAAGCCGATCCTCTTTCTTTTCATCTGAAGCCGCAAGATGATCCGGAAGACATCCGGACGCGATGTCGCTGATCAACCTCATCAACTCACCGCTCCGAACAGGCTTCGCCAGGAAGAATCTGCCGGAGCCGTATCGGCCGCCCCTGCTCCTTCTTCCGAGGGGACAAAGAGGAATCATAAGCGTCCCGGAGAGCTGCCGATCGTCTTCTATCGCTTTTTCCATGCTCTCCTCGTTCGAATCGTCGCCGTCCGCATACAGCAGGATGTTGAAGGGATCCCCCTCCGCAGCGGATTTGACGAGGGACGCCAATGCGTCGGAGCTCTCCGAGACAGCGGTCCGGACACCCCAGAATTCAAGCTGGCGAACGAGGAAATCGCGTGCCGTCGTGTTCCGGTCGACCACAAGAACACGAATGCCGGTCGCCCCTTCAGGGGCTTCGGGCGGACGTGCTCCCCTCTCCACTTTTCCGAACGGAAGAGTGAACCAGAAGGTGGATCCGTTTCCTTCGCTGCTCTCCACTCCGATAGCCCCTCCCATCATCTCCACAAGATGCTTCGAGATGGCGAGTCCCAGCCCGGTGCCGCCGTAGCGCCTGGTTGTCGAGGCATCGAGCTGGCTGAACTTGACGAAGAGCAACCCCATCTTCTCCTCGGGAATCCCGATTCCGGTGTCCCGTACCGAGAAGCGGAGCGCAATCGTCCCGTTCGTCTCCGATTCTCTGGTGACGGAGATCACCGTTTCTCCTTCCTGAGTGAATTTGACCGCGTTATTGCCCAGGTTGGTCAAAACCTGCCGAAGACGCACGGGATCGCCGTGAACTCTCGACGGCAGCGACGGATCCACGCCGCAGGCAAGCTCTATCCCCTTGGTATGCGCCTGGAGCGCCAGAGTGGCTGCAAACTCTTCGACAACACTGCGCAGGTCGAAATCCACCATCTCCAAATCCAGCTTTCCTGCCTCGATTTTGGAGAAATCGAGAATCTCATTGATCAGAAAGAGCAGTGCCTCGGCGCTCGCCCTGACCGTCTCGGTGTGACGCCTCTGTTCGGCGGAGAGGGACGAATCGAGCAGCAGTTCGGTGAAGCCTACGACCGCGTTGATGGGGGTGCGAATCTCGTGGCTTACATTTGCGAGAAAGGCGCTCTTCGCCTCGTTTGCCCCCTCGGCCCTGACGGCCATCTCCTTCGAAAGGGCCGTCTGGCGCTCAAGTTCACGGTTGCTCTCCTCAAGCTCCTTCGTCCTCTGTCCCACCAGCCTGTCAAGCTCATCCCGGTGTATCCGCAGCTCCTCTTCGATCGCCTTGCTCTCGGAAATGTCGACGGCGATCTCGAGCCGTACATACTTGTTGCCCGTCCACCGGATGGCGGAATCGCGGCAGTCGTACCATCGCCTGGTGCGCGAGTTAAAGACCTGCCAGCGACGTACGCCGGCCGGCTCGCCGTTTTCATTCAGCAGCGCGGCATCGGCGCAGAATTCGCAAGGGCCTGTCTGCCCTTCCTGGACAGCCTCCCAGCACTTCCTTCCTGCGACGTCGCCGAAGATCTTTTTCCCGAAATCGTTGATCATCAGGATCTCGTACGTCTCGATGTCGGTCACGAAGACAAGGGCGTCGACGCTGTTGAGCACCGCAAGAAGGCGCTGCTCGCTCTCCCTGACCTCCTGTGTCGCCGCTTTTTCCTTCGTCACGTCGATATGCGCCACCACGACCCCCCCTTCGGGAGAAAGAAGAGGGGTGACGCGCATCAGGAACCATCGCTTCTGCTCCGGAGAATCGCAGGGATACTCCATCTCGAACATGTTGGACCGCCCCGAGAGCACCTCGCGGATTCCCGCCATCGCCTTCTGGGCATCCCTGTATTCCTCGACATCCGAGGAGCAGGCGCACGCGGCGAAGTAGTTCGATCCGACGTCGAGCGTTCCGAAATCCAGAGCTCCGTTTTCCCGGGCAAATAACCTCCAGGTCTCGTTGATGGCCAGCAGGTTTGCCTCCCGGTCGAGCACGGCGATACTCGCGTCGAGCGAGTCCAGGACGGCCTTTCGAAGCATGTCCGAGCGGCGCCGTTCCTCTTCGCTCCGTTTCACCAGAGAGAGGTCCACAAAGGTGATCACTGCTCCGCTCACCGTTCCGCGAATATCCACGTACGGATGAATTCGCTGGAGCATGTTGACCCCTTCCCGGTTCACGACCTCTCTCTCTTCCACCTTTCCCTCGCGGAGAACACGCCGGATGGAGGCGACAATATCGTGGTCGCTCTCGACCAGGCTGCGCATCTCCTCGATCGGGCGTCCGATATCCTGCTCCCTGAGGTAGAAAACCCTGTTGATCGCCGGAGTGAAACGGCGGATCCGCAGCTCCCTGTCCAGAAAGATCGTACCGATGTCCGTGCAGCTCATCAGGTTCTGCAGATCGTTGTTCAGATCGATGAGCTGTTCGTTTTTCTCCTGGTACTCTGCGTTCAGACTGTGCATCTCCTCGTTGACCGACTGCAGCTCCTCGTTGCTGCTCTGCAGCTCTTCGTTCGACGCCAGCAGTTCTTCGTTGGTCGCCTGCAGCTCCTCGTTGCTGGTCTCGAGCTCCTCCACGATCGTCTGGAGATTTTCCCTCGCCTCTGAAAGCGCGCTTTCCAGCTCCTCGATGCGCGCCTTCGCCGCTTCGTCCACGGAAAACGACTCGGCCTTTGCAAAAAGCGGAGCCTTCATCTCGTCGAGCCGAATGAAAAAATAGGAATTTCCCTCGGAGGCGCCGTCGGATTGCTCTTCAAGGGGCTCCACGGAGACTTCGAGCAGATTCTGCGGCGCTCCGGGAAGAGGGTGCGACACATCCGAGAACCGGACCGGCGTCCTGTTTCTTCGTGAGCGTTCGAGGGCTGTTGTAACCGCCACCCTGAGATTTCCGTGCAGAATGCTGCCGATGTCGGTCCTCACAGGGCCGATGATCTGAAGGTACTTGCCGGCCCCGCCGAACGTGTGCAGCAGGTCGCCCCTCGCGTTCACGAGAAAACCCGCCGGCATGCAGCGCTCCAGCAGAAGCGGATAGAGAGAGGAGAGAGGAGTCCGGGCGTTTGCTCTCTCACCTACAACCGGAATTTTCCTTTTCTCAGGAAGAAGAGAGTAGAGGGGGCGCGAGGTGATCGTCCCATGCTTGCGGTATATCTTCAGGCGGCTGTCCACGGTCAGGAACTCGCTTTGCGTGTCGAGGACGCTCTCGCTGCTCCCCAGAAAGAGAATTCCCTGCTGTTCGAGCGCGGCTGAGAAACGGGTGAGCACCTCGATCTGGGCGTTCTTCTGAAGATAGATGAGCATATTGCGGCACGAGATGAGGTGCATGTGCAGGAAGGGCGGATCGGTGAGAATATTGTGCGGCGCAAAGGTGATCATCCGGCGGATGCTGGGGCGCACGGTCCACCCTCCATCACCGGTCCTGTAGAAATACTTTTCCAGACGCTCCTGCGAGATGTTGGAGAGTTTTTCATTCGGATAGAAGCCGGCGCTGGCTGTCCTCAGCGACTTCTTATGGATGTCGGTGGCGAAGATGCGGACGTTCCGCTTCAGCGAGTGGCGCGCCATCACCTCGTCGAGGATCATCGCGACGGAATAGGCCTCCTCGCCGCTCGCGCACGCCACGACCCAGACCCGGAACTCTTCGCCTCCCAGGGAGCCTTCTCTTGGCCCTTCGGGCCAATTGACCTTGTGCTCCGGATGTTTCGAGATGAGTTCGGGGAGCACTTTTTCCGCGAGAAAGGAGAACGCGTCCGGATTTCGAAAGAACGACGTCACATCAATCAGGAGATCTCGGTAGAGATGGTCGACCTCTTCCGGTTCTCCGTCGAGCAGTTCGACGTATTCCGCCATATCGGCGACGTTTCGCAATATCATCCGGCGCTCCAGGCGGCGAAGGATCGTCCCGTCCTTGTACTGTGAAAAATCGATGCCGAAGGTGTCGCTCAGCTTTCGAAAGATGAGTTCCTTCGGTCCGAGACGGGATGACTCTTTCCGGAATTCGTCCTCTTGGCTCCAATCGCTCTCGGTTGGTTCCCCGCTCTCGTCCCCCGGCGCTCCGAAGAGGATCGAGACGATCTGCTCCGGCGTACCGACAAAATCGACGACGCCGGTCAATGCCGCGTTGCGGGGCATTCCGTCGAAACGCGCGCTGGCGACGTCCTGCGCGAACACCATACCGCCTGCAGAGTGCACGGACCTGATCCCATGCGCGCCGTCGCTTCCCGTACCCGAAAGGATGACAGCGGCGCAGGAAGAGGAATACTCCTGCGCCATGCTGGAAAGAAAGACGTTGATCGGCAGATGGGGTTCCCGGGGTATTCGGTCCCGAAGGCGGAAAAGGCCGTTCTCGACGACCATGTCCTTGCCCGGAGGAATGAGATGGATTCTTCCGGGCTTCGGAGGCATTTCCTCGTTGACGACCACCACGGGAAGCCTTGTATAACGGTTCAGCAGCTCCGCCATGATGCTCTTATGGTCCGGGGAGAGGTGCTGAACGATTACAATCGCATCGCGCACGTTTTCCGGCATGTGGCGGAAAAAGCGCTCCAGCGCCTCCAATCCTCCGGCGGACGCCCCGAGACAGATCATGCGGAACATATCCGGATCCTCGCCGGCAATGCTGTACGAAGCGTTTGAGAGTTCTTTCCGTGATTGTTCGTCATTGCAGCTTTTCGGCTCGATATCATCGGTCATGGAAATCCCTCCCCGGGGAGTTAATTAAGAACGTGAAAAAAACCCGCACTACGCTCTTTTCCGCTGAAGTTTATAAAGAGCGCATTTCAACACATGACCCGTCGCAACCGGGGTAAAAGTCCGCCTCGGAACAACGTCGTACAGGCAGCGACACAAGTACATTTTCGAGGATTCTTACCCAGCTTTTTTCACCTGAACAATAGCACACATACGATTTTACAACAACAACTCCTGACATGATATATTTCGATTCGACCCAATGAAGCGCGTATCGGTGAAATTTATGGTATAAATGGAGAAAGATCTCAGCTTATACTGGAGGCTTTTATATCTTATCGAATGAGGTGACTGTTTTGCTCGAAAAAATCAAGGAACTCTCCGTGTCCTACGGAGACGAAGTTGTTGCGTTGCGTCGGCATTTCCATCAACACCCGGAAGTCGCCTGGGAAGAGGTGGAGACCACGAAAAAAATCGTCGAAATTCTCAAGGGGCTCGGCTATAGCATCATGAAGACCGGCTTCGGCGGTACCGAGTGCGGCGTGGTGGCGGATCTCAAGGGAGGAAAACCCGGCGGTTGCGTTGCGCTTCGCGCCGACATAGACGCCCTGCCGCTCCAGGAGACGAACGATGTTCCCTATGCGTCGCAGAAATCGTGCGTCATGCATGCGTGCGGCCACGACGCCCATGCCGCCATGCTGCTGGGAGCGGCGAAGATTCTCGCCGAAATCAGGGATGAACTGCCCGGTACCGTCCGCCTTCTCTTCCAGCCCGCCGAGGAAAGCGGCCTGAAGTCCGGCGCCAAGGCCATGGTGGAAGAGGGCGCCCTTGAAGGGGTGGATTCAGTGGGCGGCCTTCATTGCTGGTCGCTTGCCCCGGCGGGAACGGTCCTCTACCGCTCGGGACCTCTCATGGCGGCCGCGGACGGCTGGTACCTGACGATCAAGGGAAAAGGCGGACACGGTTCCGCTCCGGAAATGGCCATCGATCCGACGATCACGGCAGCGAATCTCATACTGAACCTTCAGGCGATCGTCGGCCGGGAGGTCGGCGCCAGAGAAACCGTGGTCGTAAGCACCGGAGTCGTCAAGGCAGGAGAGACGGTCTTCAACATCATCCCGGATTCCGTCGAGATGAACGGCACCGTTCGCTCGTTCAATCCCGCCGTCCAGGACACGGTCGAGGCCGCCATGCGCAGGGTCATCGCAGGCCTCTGCTCCGCCGGCCGCTGCGAATTCACTCTGGATTACAAGCGCTTCATTCCGGCCACCATCAATGACCACGATGTCACGATGACCGCGAAGGCAGTCTGCGAATCGGTTCTGGGAGCGGAGAACGTCAAGGAGTCGGAACTCGTGATGGGTTCGGAAGACTACAGCTACTTCGAACAGAAGGTTCCCGGAACCTATTTCTTCCTCGGCACCGCCAACCCTGAGAAGGGCTCAAATCAGGCTCATCATTCACCGAAGTTCAATGTCGACGAAGACGCACTGCCGTCCGGAGCGGCCATCCTCGCAGGATTCGCCTGGTCCCGTCTTTCGCAGAACAGCTAAAAAACCAAGCCGGGGGGAGTTTTTCCTCTTCCCCCGGCATTTTTATAGATACACCATGAGAGAAGAAATCGAAGGAGGAAAGAAACAATGACAATGAGTGTTATTATGGCGTTCTGTTTCATCACCGTGATCATGGCCATCGGCGACATCGTCTCGAACAAGACCAAGGCGTTCGTTCCGTCCGTCTTCGTGGCCGCCGCGCTCTTTCTGTTCGGCTTCTGGACGTTCTTCCCGGCGAACATCGACGTAATCGCGGGGCTTGGAATGCCCGTCGCCCTCATGTCGATGTACCTGCTGCTGGTGCACATGGGAACGCTGATGAGCATCCGGGAGCTGATCTCCGAATGGAAGACCATCGCCATCTCCCTCTCCGGCATCGCCGGCATGTCCGCCCTTCTCCTCACGATAGGACGCACACTCGTGGGCTGGGAGACCGTGGTTGCAGGCACTCCTCCCCTGACGGGAGGGATCGTGGCCGCTCTCATCATGAGCGAGGCCGCGAACGCCAAAGGGCTTGCAGCTCTTGCGGTGCTGGCGATCGTTCTGTACGTGATGCAGGGCTTCGTAGGATATCCCCTCACCGCCCTCGCCCTCAAGAAAGAGGGAATCCGGCTGCTTCATCTCTTCCGACACGACAGCGATTTCCTCGCGAATCACAAGGCGGAGAAGGAGTCGAACGGCGGTCAGGAGCAGAAGGGTCGTTTCCAGTTCATCCCCCCGACTCCGCCGAAGTACCAGACGACGTTCGTCCTGCTGGCCAAGACCGGCTTGGTGGCGTGGGCAGCAGCCGAATTCGCGAAACTGACCGGAGGCGCGATCAACCAGTTCGTCGTCTGCCTCCTCTTCGGTGTCATCGCCGCCGAGACGGGCTTCCTGGAGAGAAAACCCCTCCTCAAGTCCGGAGCCTTCGGATACCTGATGCTCTCGCTGATGGCCTACGTCCTGGTCCAGCTCTCCAAGACCACTCCGGACATGCTGAAGCAGATCGCCGGCCCTCTCGTCATCGTCATCGCAATAGGCGTCAGCGGACTCGCGATTGCGTCGATCATCGTCGGCAAGATCCTCGGCTACTCCGGCGCGATGTCGCTCGCACTCTCCCTGACGGCTCTTTACGGCTTTCCCCCCAACTACATCCTCACCGAGGAAGCCTCCAAGGCTCTTGCGCAAAATGCCGAGGAATACGACTTCCTGATGGATTCGATGCTTCCGAAGATGCTGGTGGGAGGGTTTACCACGGTGACCATCGCCTCGGTCATTCTGGCGGGGTTCTTCTCGAAAATGCTCTGATATACCATACCGGAAAACGAAAAAAAACGAATTAAACCGGGGGCTTCCGGATCGGACGCCCCCGGTTCATCGTCTTGATTTTCAATTCAGCGGCCCGATGACCTCCTCGACCGCCTTCACCACGGCTCCCCGGGCAAGGAGCGTCTCGACGCGCTCCATCAGCGGATGGAGGTAATCATCGTGCTTCAGGTAGGGAACGACGCTGCGGACACAGTCGTGCGCGACCACGGTTCCAGCGCCGGGTTTCAGCAACCGGCTGAAATCGAGAGCCTGCGACGCTGCGAAGAGCTCTATGGCGATCACCTTGCGTGCGTTGTCCAGGATGGAAAGAGCCTTCCGCGCGGAGTAGGCGCCCATCGAAACATGGTCCTCCTGGTTCGCCGACGTGGGAATGGAATCCACAGAGGATGGATGGGCCAGAACCTTGTTCTCCGAGACCAGCGCAGCCGAGGTGTACTGCGCGATCATGAACCCGCTGTTCAGGCCGCTGTTCTCGACGAGAAAGGGGGGCAGACCGGAAAGGCTGGTATCCACGAGGCGGGCCTGCCGTCGCTCGGAGATGCTCGCCAGCTCGGCCACCGCGATGCCGAAAAAGTCCATCGCCAGGGCCAGAGGCTGTCCATGGAAGTTTCCGCCGCTGATTGCGACGCCTTCCGAGGCGAAGATGATCGGGTTGTCCGTGACGGAGTTTATCTCCGTTTCGAGCGTCTTCCGCACGTACTCCAGAGCATCCCGGGATGCTCCGTGAACCTGCGGCACGCAGCGGAGGGAGTAGGCGTCCTGAACCCTGCCCGAGCGGTATTTTTCAAGGATCTCGCTTCCTTCGATCAGACGCCGCATGTTCTCCGCGACCCTCCCCTGCCCGCGATGGGCGCGAAGGGCGTGCGTCCGTTCGTCGTAGGCGTACGGAACTCCATGAAGCGCCTCTATGGAGATCGCCGCGGCGATGTCCGCGCTCTTCGCGAGATCCTCGGCGGCAGTCAGTGCGACCACCCCCATGGCGCCCATGGCGGCGGTTCCGTTATTCAGGGCGAGTCCCTCTTTCGCGCCGAGCTGCACGGGAGACAATCCTGCAGACTGGAGCGCCTTGGCGGCCATCATGACGCGTCCCTTGTACCTGACCTTTCCCAGGCCGAGCAGCGGGAGCGCGAGGTGGGAGAGCGGGCAGAGGTCGCCGCTGGCCCCCACAGACCCCTGGGACGGAACAACCGGCGTGATCCCCAGGTTCAAAAAGGCGACGAACTGGTGGAGCGTGGAGAGGCTGATACCTGAGAAGCCGCGGATGAGACTGTTGATGCGGAGCAACATCATCGCCCGGACAATCTCCTCGGAGAAAGGTTCTCCCATGCCGCAGGCATGGCTCTTCAAAAGGTTCTCCTGCAACAGGCGACGGTCCTTACGAGAGATGTTCACGGTGGCGAGGTCGCCGAACCCCGTTGTGATGCCGTAGACCACGTCATCGGAGTTCTCCCACGCCTTCACTGCCGCGGAGGCCTCCTCCACCTTCCGGGCTGCACCGCTGTCCAGCTCGACGGCGCACTCTCCCCGGGCGACGCGCATCACGTCCTCCAGGGTCAGCGACATCCCGTCCAGGCTGAGGACGCTTCGTCGATCCGAAATCTTCATGCGACACGCTCTCCCTTCTTGAAGACCGACTGTACCGGGGAGACCCCGGCATGATATGCCAGAACGGTCGGTGTCTCTCCGTCAAGGAGAAGAAAATCCGCGTTCTTTCCCTGCTCGAGTGTTCCGCATTCGGCGCCGAGACCGATCGCATGGGCGCTGTTCTTCGTGGTTGCCGCAAGTGCCTCTTCGACGCTGAGCCCCATGATCATAACGGCAAGGCCGAAGACGAAGGGCATGGATTCGGTGAAGGAAGAGCCGGGGTTGCAGTCCGTCGCGAGGGCGACGGGCACTCCCTTCTCTATCATCTCACGGGCTCGGGCATAGGGCTTCCGCAGGCTGTACGCAGTAGCGGGAAGGAGTACGGCGATCGTGCCGCTTGCCGCAAGAGCCGCGATTCCCTCGTCGCTCGCGGCAAGCAGGTGCTCCGCGGAAGTGGCGCCGAGTTCAGCGGCAAGCGCCGCGCCTCCGGTGTCGTGCACCTCGTCCGCGTGGATCTTCAGGCCGAGGGCGTGCTTTCGCGCTTCGACAAGCACCCTGCGGGCCTGGCCGGGAGAGAAGACGCCCTCCTCGCAGAAGACATCGCAGAAACGGGCTATCCCCTGGCCGGCCACGGCGGGGAGCATTTCTCCGATCATCAGGTCGACGTAGCCCTCGCCGTTCCCCTTGAACGCTTCCGGCACGGCATGCGCTCCCATGAACGTCGGGACGACCCGTAACGGCGTCTCGAGGCCTATCCGCCGGATCACGGAGAGCATCTTCAGCTCGCTCTCCGTGTCGAGGCCGTAGCCGCTCTTCATCTCGACGGTGGTCGTTCCGAAGGAGAGCGCCGAAAGAGCAAGAGCACGGGTGCTCTCGAAGATCTCCTGTTCCGTCGATGAGCGGACGTGCCGTACCGAGGAGAGAATGCCTCCGCCCTTCTTCAGTATATCGAGGTAGGCCGCTCCGGCGAGGCGCATCGAAAACTCCTCCTCGCGCCGGGCGGCGAAACACATATGCGTATGCGGATCGACGAAACCCGGAATCACGCAGCGCCCTTCGCAGTTCACTTCTTCGTCGGTATTCTGCGTCATCGGGTTTGCAAGAATCTCATCCTCGGGGCCTACAGCTTCGAGGAGACCGTCCTTCACCAGCATCGCTCCCCGCGGAAAAACCCTGAGCTTCCCCTGGTCCGCACCCCGCGAAGGAGTTTTTCCCTCAGGTGTATGGATGCGGGCGTTGCGGAAGAGCCTGACGATCATTCCCCGTCACCACCGGAGAGGAGCTTCAGTTCGAGCACCTGCATGGGATCGAAGTCCTTGATCTGGAGGTAGTATGCTGCGCTCTCCAGAATAGCCTGCGCCGGAATCATCCCGTAGATTTCCGTCTCGACGACTTCGACGCCCCAGCGCCGCGCTTCCATGCGGATCAGTTCGAGGACGCGATAGACGGAGTTCTTCTCGAAGTCGACGATGTTCATGCTCACCTGCGCCATGCCGCGCTCGTGCAGGGCGACACCCATTCCCTTGACATGGCAGAAGCCTCCGCTGGAGGCTCGCACGCAGTTGGCGATTTTCTTCGCGATCTCCTCATCGGCCGTATTGAGGTTCACATTGAAGGCGACGAGGAATTTCCGTGCGCCGATCACCGTCGCCCCTGCCGTCGGATGCAGTACGGGACCGCCGACGTCGGGTCGGCGTTCGGAATTGACCGACTCGATTTTCAGCACCTCGTACTGCCCTTTTCGGATGACCTCGAGGCGCTTTCGCTCAGGGCGCTTCGCCGAATCCTCGTAATAATAGACCGGAATTCCGAGCTCCCTGAAATAGCGCTCTCCGAAAGAATGAGAGAGCGCGACGCACTCCTCCGTCGTGATGTTGCTTACGGGGGTGAAGGGGATCACGTCCACGGCTCCGATGCGCGGATGCGCCCCCTGGTGACCGTTCATATCGATCTTCTCGACCGCGACGGCGGCCGCTTTCAGGAGCGCCTCCTCCACCGGCTCGGGCGCCCCGGCAAGGCTCACGACAAGCCGATTGTGATCGGCGTCCGCCCGATAATCGAGAAGACCGCAGCCTTTCGTCGCCCGAAACGGTGCGACGATCGCCTCGATCACATCCCGGCGCCGTCCTTCGCTGAAATTCGGAACACATTCGATAAGCTTGCCTGCCATGGAAACAACCTCCTGCGGGGGATAATTGAACTGCAAAGGATATTATAACATTGAAACGTGTACAACGCGAAGCGTGAAAGTGAAAGAAGCGGGCTCTCTTCCGTGGAAGGGCCCGCTTCTTTTTCTTACAGGTATTCGCGGATCGCCTCGCCCAGGCGGCCGATTCCCTCGACAATGCGGTCGGGAGGCATGTTGGAGTAGTTGAGGCGCATCGTGTTCTCGTGACCGCCGTTGGGGAAGAATGCTCCTCCGGGAACGAAAGCCACCTTTTTCTCGAGGGCTTTCAGGAAGAGACCGCGTGCATTAAGGCGCTCCGGCATTTCGGCCCAGGTGAAGAGACCTCCTTCCGGGCGTGTGAATTTTACCTCCTTCGGAAACGCCTCGTCCATGGTCCTGATCATGAGGTCCCGTCGTTCTTTGTAGACTTTGACAAGCCCCTTGATGTGCTCCTCGATGTCGTAATCGGAGAGGTAGGTATCGATCTCGTACTGGCTGATCGTCGAGGTATGCAGATCCGCAGCCTGCTTCAGGTTGCAGAAACTCTCCAGGAAATCCGGCTCGCCGCAGATCCACGCCACGCGGACGCCAGGGCAGAAGATCTTCGAGAAAGTACCGAGCAGTACGACCTGGCCCCGGGTGTCCAGCGACTTCAGCGAAGGAGGCGTCGTCCCCTCGAAGCGAAGCTCCCCGTACGGGTTGTCCTCGACGACCAGGATATCGTACTTCGAGACGGCCTCCAGAAATGCCTTTCGGCGTTCCAGGGACCACGTCTTTCCGGAGGGATTCTGGAAGTCGGGAATGACGTAGAGTATCTTCGCGAGTTTCTCCTCGGCAAGCGCCTTTTCGAGATCGGCGATGACCATTCCCTCGTCGTCGGTCGTCACTTCGCGATACCGGGGAAGGCATGAATTGAAGGCCGAGAGAGCACCCAGGTAGGTAGGGCTTTCACAGAGGATACAGTCGCCTTCGTCGATGTACATCTTCGCCAGGATATCGAGCGACTGCTGCGAGCCCGTGGTAACGACGATATTCTCGGCCGTGAGCCCGGTCTTCAGGTTTCTGTTGGTGCGGGCGGCGATCTTTTCCCTCAGCGGAGGGTGCCCTTCCGTGGTCGAGTACTGGAGAGCCTTTTTTCCGTAAGTCTCAAGCACCTTGTCCGCGACCTTCTTCAGCGATTCGACGGGGAAAAGTTCGGGAGCGGGAAGGCCTCCGGCGAACGAGATGACGTCGGGATTTGCGGCAAGGCGGAGTATGGGCGTCAGGTCGGACTCCTGAAAGCGGGTCATTCTTCGTGCAAACTGTGGGTTCATTCTGAAAGCCTCCTGGGGAAAAATATTAGGAGGATTATACCCTGAAGGTGTTTATCCGAAAAGAAGTTATTTACACCGGATGGGCGAGAAGAGCGATTGCGCACCTCCCGGAGGCGTTCCTCCGCGGAACGGATCTAACGGACCGAGGGACCGTCCATCCCGAGGAAGTCCAGGTACCGCTGCAGAAAGGCGTCCAGTTCAGCGAGCATGGGTTCGCATGCCGTCAAAATGCCGCTCCGCGCCGCATTTTCAAGCGTGCGGACGAGTTCGCCCCCGTTGCTCCCCGCCATGTACCCCAGTATCCCCTTGAGTTTGTGAAAGCTTCTGGCGGCTTCGGAAAGGTCGTTCTTTTTCAGGGACTCCCCGATAGTCCGGCGCAGTTCGGGCGCCTCCTGAAGAAACGCCGCTTTCATTTCGGACAGGGCATCTTCGTCGTCGTCGAGCGAGTGTTTGAGTTCGGCGAGCGCGTGCCTCCAGCGCTCCCGTTCGTTCTCATGCTGTTCGGTCCCTGGATCGGGGAAAGATGCTGCCTCAGGGAAAAGGCCTTCCGATTCATCAAGATAGCGTGCGAGCATGGCATACAAAGAACGGGCGCGAATCGGTTTGGGAAGATAGTCGGTCATTCCCGCCTCGAGGCATCGTTCACGATCTCCTTTCATCGCATACGCCGTCAGCGCCACGATCGGGACCGATCCCGCCCCCTCCTCCGAGCGGATGATCCGGGCAGCCTCGAAACCGTCCATAACCGGCATTTCACAATCCATCAAAATCATGTCGAAGCACTCTTTTCTCCACAGGTCGACCGCCTCCTGCCCGTTTGAAGCATGATGGACCGCCAGTCCCGTTTTTTTCAGCATCGCTGACGCCATCCTCGTATTGACCTCGTTATCTTCCACGAGAAGGATGCGGCCCGGCTTGAAGAAAAAGGGGACTTCGGCAGGGGAGGTATCCTCGCCAACCTCTCCGGAATACGGCGAGAGGGGCAGGCGGAAGCGGAAGGTGCTTCCTCTGCCGACGCAGCTCTCTACCGTGATGTCTCCGGACATGAGGAGGGCGAAATCCCGCGAGATCGAGAGCCCGAGCCCCGTGCCTCCGTACCTGCGGGTCGGCGAAGCATCCAGCTGTGTGAAGTCGTTGAACAGCAGTTCCGTATTCTCAGGGGCAATGCCGGGGCCGGTATCGGTAACGGCGCACTCCAGAAGATAGCGGTCAGCCTCTTTTCCGATGACCGACACCTCTATCGCGACACTGCCTTCGGATGTGAATTTGACCGCGTTTCCGGCCAGGTTCAACAGAATTTGACGAATTCGGATGGAATCCCCTACAAAGGTGTCGGGAAGATCCCGTTCGACGGATGCGGTAAGAGAAAGGCCTTTCTTCCGCGCCTTGGGCTGCAGAAGAGCAACCACCTGATCGACAAGGGGACGGAGAAGGAATGGCTGTTGTTCCAGCGACATCTTTCCGGCCTCGATCTTCGCGAGGTCGAGAATATCGTCCAGAAGACCGAGAAGCGACTCCGCTGAAGACTGGGCAAGGGAGAGATATTCCCTCTGTTCCTCGGAAAGCGGCGTGGCGAGGACAAGATCCGTCAGACCGAGGACGGCGTTCATAGGCGTCCTGATTTCATGGCTCATCGAAGCGAGAAAGGCGCTCTTGGCGCGACTGGCCGCCTTTGCCTCTTCTGCAAGTATCTCCGAGGCGATCTTTGCCTCCGCCAGTTCGCGATTTTTCTGTTCAAGCTCCTCCGTCCTGGACCGCACCTTCTCCTCGAGTCCGGAGAAAGCATCTGAAAGTTGCACCGCCATTGCCGAAAAAGAGCGGGAGAGCTCTCCCACCTCGTCCGCCCGGTCGAGCACGACCGGAGTCTTCCACTCTCCGCATGCTATGGCTCTTGCCGAGTTCACAAGTTCAGCCAGAGGCCGGCATATCCACCGCGATGTCCATACCCCGGCTCCGAGAGCGACCAGAAGCGCAATCAGGGTAATCACAAGGGCCGATCGCATCATCCTCCGAACCGGAGCAATGAACTCCTCCTCAGGAATGACCACGGCAACCCGCCAATCGAGGCCGAACGATCTGAAAGGAAGCGTTCGAACATACTGCGGCCCTTCCGGCGAATCAACAATGAAAGAGCTGTCGTTGGAATCACCGCTTCCTCCAAGTTCCAGCTTCTCAGCCGCTCTGCGAATTGCGGAGTTTTGCGACTCAACCCCCGAAATACGCTGAAAGACTCCTTTCCGCACATCAAAGGAGCGGTCGATTGTCGAATCGGCCACTATCCGGCCATCTCCGTCGAGAATGAATATCTGGCCCTCGGCCCCCACCTTCAGTTTTCGCAGGAATTCGTTGATCTTTGAAAGGGGGAGGTCCACGCCGAGAACGCCGACAAGAGTTCCGTCGTCTCTCCGAAGCGGCTGGACAGCTGTGATTGCAAGATCTTCGAGGGCAAAATGACGGTAGATGTCGCTCCACACCGGCCCCTCCGCATGCTCGCCTGCAACGTACCACGGCCTGGTCCGGGGATCGAACCCTGAGTAGGAGACCGTCTGCTTTTCCGCAGTTCCTTCCCTGCCGATGGAATAATAGACCGACGCGCCACCGGTTTTTTCGGGACTCGCGAAAAAAACTTCGATCTCTCCCAGAAATCGGCGCGCGCCGAAGAATTCGCCCGACGGCGTCCCGATGAACGCGTAGGCGATCGTGGGAAAAGAGCTGATTCTTTCGGAGAAAAAAGGCTGCCAGCTTTTGGGGGACGACAGGTTCACTCTTCCGGAGAGCAAAGCTTCCGAATTGATGGAGTTTACGAGGAGAGGAACCGCCATGAAGGATTCAAGATGTTCGGTAATGCGCGCCGCCACCTCGCTCCCTAATCGCAGGGAGAGAGCATCCACGGATTCCCGCGAAGCCCGGACGAACATCAACCCAAGAAAAGCGGCGACAAGAAGAAGTTGTATGATGGAAGACGACAGAAGCAGTCGGCGGAGCGAAAGATTACCTGCAAGACGACGTATTCTTTCCTTCACGACAGGCGATTCTCCTTTCCTTTGGAACAGGCGGCTCAATCCTCCTGATCGCGCAGCTCCTCCACGATACTCCAGAAATAATTCTCATTCCGGTCGAATATCTCGACAAGACGGGGATCGAAATGACTCCCCTTCCCTTCGTTGATGATATCCCAACACCGCTCCCGAGGGAAAGCCGGTTTGTAGACCCTCTTGCTGCTGATGGCGTCATAAACGTCCGCAAGCGCGACGATCCTGCCGCAGAGCGGAATGGCCTCTCCGGCGAGTCCCTCCGGATAGCCCGTCCCGTCGTACTTCTCGTGATGATAGCGGATAATGTCGATGGCGAAGCCGAAAGGAGCGTAACCGGTGCGCTCGTAAATGCGGGAGAAGACGTCCGCCCCGATGTTCACGTGTTCTTTCATGATGGTGAACTCTTCCGGCGTCAGTTTGCCCGGCTTGTTCAGAATGGCGTCGGGAATTCCGATCTTTCCGATATCATGGAGCGGCGAAAGAGAAAAAAGCTGGTTGATCCAGGAAGGGGTTACAACGGATTCCCCCTCAGCCGCCAGACCTTCGGCAAGGCGGCGGCAGAAGAACTGGACCCTGTCGAGATGAGCTCCCGTCTCGGGACTTCGCGTATCCACCATCTGCGCCATTGCGAAAATAAGCAGTTCCTGGTTCTGAAGGCGGAGCACGCGCTCCGCGCCGGCGAGCCGGACCCGAAGTTCCTCGGGGTGATAGGGTTTCACAAGGTAGTCGTCCGCGCCGAGCGCAAGCGCGGAGACGACGCTGGACTTATCGTCGGAAGCGCTGAGGACGATGATATACGTCCTTGCGATTTCCTGTTTCCGGACCTCCTCGATAAGCTGGAAACCGTTCATGCCGGGCATATCGAGATCGGTGATGATGATCGCCGGATTGTCGTTCCGGAAAACCGAAAACGCCTCCATGCCATTGGAAGCCTCCAGCACGTTATACTCCCATTTCCGGAGGTGACGGGTAATCATGATGCGCTGACTGAGCGAATCTTCAGCGACGAGAATTTTCTGGTTCGGTACGGGAAGTACGGTATTCATCTCTCTCCACCCCGGCTCAACCGCAGTGTCGCATAACCTTTCAAAAGGGCCTTCTCTTCCCCGGCGCCGCGGCGCTAATACCCGTGAATTCCAAGAACGTGCAGAAGCGCGGAGAAAGCGCCTATGAGAGCAGAAGCTTTATGCACTTTCAAGACGTTCATCTTGGGAAGCGCCTTCCGGAGGCTTCTGCCGAACAGTCCGGTGATCGCTGCGAGAAGGATGAAAGCAAACGCGCTTATTCCAGTTTGCATGTAGTACTGTCCCAACATCGGATAGTTCCTTTCAGATTCAGCAATAGGTTCATATTGTCGCACAAAAAACCGGGCTTCCGCTTTCCAGGCGCCGTTGCCGAGGGATTTCTCCTGCAGCCTGCGAAGAGGAGGAGCGGCGATGGCCCGATTCTTGTCTTACGCTATCGCCTTCGAGGAGATCAGCTCCAGCGTATTGCCGTCCGGATCCTCGACATACGCGATCTTCTTGCCCTTGTTCGAGCCTGCGGGAATCGTGCAGACGGTTCCTGCAAAGGCAACATTCCGCGCCTTGAGACGATCGAGAAACGCATCGAAATCATCGACGATCATACAGACATGAGCGCTTCCAATATTGTTCGTGGCCGTGTCTATCTTGCTCCCTCGCGCACCGAGGTACTCCACGAGCTCGAAGGATGCGTTGGGAAGCGTGAAGTACGCCACCTTGAGCCAGGCGCCGGGTATTCCGGTAACTCCCTCGGCGTAGTCCGGATCTCTCTCCCAGATTCCATCAAGTTTTAAACCCATAACATCAGAATAGAACGCTACTGATCTCTCAAGATTCTCCACGGTGAAACTTGCGTGATGCAACGACTGAATCATAACTCTGTCCGCGCCTTTCTCTCCGATTTATTGCGGTACATTCTCTCGTCCGCAATTTTGACAACATCCGTAAGGCTGGATCCATCGTCCGGGTATACGGCAATACCGTAGTCGAGAACGATCGAATCGTCAAGTCCCTGAATATGCTGACCCGCAACCATCCGTTCCATCCGTTCCATTATTGCTGCGGCCTCTTCAGACGAAACATCCGGAAGATACACCAGGAACTCGTCGCCGCCGTAACGTCCTATCATATCGTAATTCCGGAGGTTGGAGCTCATAGTGCAAGAGGTGACGCGCAGCACTTCATCTCCCGTCGCATGGCCGTAGCGGTCATTGATCTGTTTGAAGTCTCCGAGATCCACCAGCACCACGGTTCCCCGCCCCTGCGTCCGGTCGATGCGGGAACTTTCCTCGTCAAGTCGGCGCATGATGTAGCGCCTGTTCCATACCTGCGTGAGAGGATCGACGAGAGCCTCGCGGCGGCGCAGTTCGATCAGGTCGTTCAGAGCCCAGAATGTCGTCATGTGCTCCGCGGTGATCTCCAGGACTTCTCTTTCCGCTGCTGAAAAGCCGTTACCGCTGCAGGCGCTCAGGACACCGAAATGTTGCCCTTCGAAGAGCAGAGGGGCTGCGAGGACAACGAGCTTTCCATCGCGGATACGCTCCACGGTTCTGTTCGAACTCATCGCAGCGCCGATCTCCGCTCCGCATCCGCCGGCATCGTCGGGCGAACCGGACAACGAACATCGTTCGAGCAGAACCGGACCGTCTTCTGAATGAACATGGTATTCCACCTTCGGGAATCCGAGCTCCGCGACGAGAATTTCGATGATTTTACGGACCAGACAGTTGTTGTCGCGCTCCGCTGCAATCTGCTGAATCATCCGGTGGAGAAATTCGAGCTGCGAGATTTTCCTGTCAAGCTCACTCCGCGCGGAAAGTTCTTCAAGATGAACAGCCACGTATGAACTGACGATGCTCAGTATATCTCTCTCCCGGATTCCGAAAGCGAATTTTTCCGCGCTGTCCAGCGCGATGGCTCCCCAGAGGAAGTCCTTATGGATGATCGGCGCCACCACGGCCGAGCGCACAGCGGGAGAGTGCGGTATGAAATGCGGGTCGAGATCGACATCCCCTACCAGGCAGGTCTTTCCCGAACTGGCGGCTTGCCCCAGGAGCCCCTTCCCTTTCTCGAGAAAATCGGCCTGCCCGGAGCGGATCACGTCGCCGCCCGGATCGAACACATCGAAAGAACGGGCCTCCCGCGTACTCCTTATAAAGAGAGTCTGGCTCCTGAACGGAATGATCGGGAAGAGATGTTCCGTGAGCACCTTGAAGAGCTCCTCCACCGTCGTGCATTCTGAAAAAAATGAAAACATTTCAAGGAGAGCGCTCTGGCTTTCAGCGACCTGCTCCAGCTCCTGTTTTTGCGCTTCCAGCATCCCCGCTGTTTCTCGAAGACGCTCTTCCGCCTGTTTCAGTCCTGAAATGTCGGTCACCACCGCAAGCATACGCCCCTCAGCCGACTTATCGTCGTCATCCAGGCGATTGATTGAAACATCGCCCCAGAAGGAGTGATCGGACCCCGCCGGTCCTTCATCGGCGTCCAGTCCCCCCGTCTGTTTTTTAAAAAAGAGCAGTTCACCCCTTGTCGAAGGGATCCATTCGCGAAGGGCGGTGCGCATTTCCTCCTTCTCCCCGGCGGAAGAAAAAGAGGCGAGGTCAAAGATTGTATAGAGTTTCAGCGCGTTGAGAGAACGCCCCGACATCGACTCGAACATCGTATTGCAGGAGAGGATGGCGCCGCTCTTATCGAGAATGGCGATACCCGACGCAACGCTGTTGAAGATGCTGCGGAAAGCGGATTCGCTGCGACGAAGCTCGGAATATTCTCTCCTTCTCAGGAAGACGACCGTTCCGATGATCATCAGCAGCGCAAGCGTTCCTCCGAGTATGTTCCGTTGCATCCGGAGATCCGCAAGGGCTGGATAGATCTCGGATTCGGGAGCGTATATACCGATATAGAGCCTTTGCGTGCCGACGCGTGCCGAATTCCATGCCAGCAGTTTGCGCTCCCGTTCTCCGGATGGAGTCTCCAGGACGAAACTCTCTTTCCCCGAGAAGGTTTTCATCGCACTCCATGCCTTCCAAAGATCACGTCCGTCCCCGTTCGAGAGATCGGAAACAATCTTCCCGGCGAACTCCCCTTCCTTATGTCCGATCACAAGACCGCCGCTGTCGAGTATGAAAGCCGCGCTTCCGCTCCCCCTCGACATCGGAAGAACATAGCGGACAAAAAACGGGGAGAGATCGAGGATCATGATGAAATATCCCACGAAGACTCCCTCCGAGGTCAAGGGTTCGACGATCGCGGCCATCTTGATACGGGAGGAGGCGCGGACGGTCCCGGAAAAAGGATTGGCCTCCCGAGGGCGGGAAGAGGAAAAATCGAAGGCGGATTCCAGGGTACGGGCAAAATCCCGGGCCTCGTCTCCTGAGGGAGCGGCTCGAAAAGATCTTACGGCGGCAACGTTATCCTTCAGATATACTCCCGACTCGTCGTTTCGAGGGTGCGGCGCAAAATAAAAACCCAGGATATCGGAGTTGTTGTAGATCGTACTCTGGAAGGAACGGAGCGCTTCGTTCAATGCGGTCTTCTCTCCGCGGAGCACTCGCGGAAGAAGGCGATCCATAAACAATTGCTGAAGCATCGAGGCGGAGAGCACCCGATCCTCGAGGGCCAACCTTGCAGTGGTGGTCTGGAGGTACTGCCGGTCATTGAGAAAAGCCTCCTGTTTGCGGACAGCGCGCGCATCAAGAAGAGACATCGCGAAAAGGACCCCTCCGACGAGCAACAGGACAAATATTGAATACCAATACACTGATTCAATGCGACCGTTTCGTCTCGGAGAATTCGCAGTCAACAAAGAAGTGGGCTTCAAGAAATCCATCCTCCCTGAAAGCGGAAGAGCGTCAGGTTTTTTTCAGAGGCAGAAAAATCGCCGCATACAGCGGAACCTTTCATGCGAGCTCACGACGTCGGTCCCAAGAATATATGCCTGCTCTCTGAATGAAAAAAACTATTTCAGTCGCCTGTTCAAATCCAATACTATTATATCAAATCCCATTCCTCAAAATCACGAATGAGAAAGTCCCGGTTCCCATGGAAAACAAGATTCAAGAACGAGGGTTTGATTTTTTCAGCATAAATGATAACATATAGTTACCATGATAATTTCTGAAAGGAGCAGCATATGGACGCACGCAGCAAGCTCGCCCTCCTGGCCGAGGCGGCACAATACGACGTCTCCTGTTCCTCCAGCGGCAACGGCGCCCGGAAGGGCGCTACGGGGAACACCTCGCTGGGGGGCATCTGCCACAGCTGGTCGGATGACGGGCGCTGCATTTCCCTGCTCAAAATACTCTTCTCCAACGACTGCATCTTCGACTGCGCCTACTGCGCGAACCGGCGAAGCAGCGACATCCGGCGGGCAACCTTCGCACCGCGAGAGCTCGCGGATCTTGTGATGAGCTTTTACCGCAGAAACTACATCGAGGGGCTCTTTCTGAGTTCCGCGGTCGTCGGTTCGCCCGACGACACGATGATACAGCTGATACGAACCGCGCGGATTCTGCGGAATGAATATAAATTCGGAGGCTACATCCACGCGAAAGCCATCCCCAGCGCCTCTCCGAAATGCGTCACGGCACTGGGTCTTCTCGCCGACAGGATGAGCGTCAACATCGAACTCCCCTCGGAGAGAAGCCTGCGGGCCCTGGCGCCGCAGAAGACGAAGGAGTCGATACTGCGCCCGATGGAGTTCATCGGAGACGCCATCAAGGAGCGCAAGGGCAGAAGGACCGGCCTGAAACCTCTCGTGCCTTTCGTTCCCGCAGGCCAGAGCACGCAGCTCATCGTGGGAGCCTCCCCGGAGAACGACCTTTCCATCCTTCGACTGGCGGGCGGACTTTACGGCCGTTTCGGCCTGAAGAGGGTCTATTACTCGGCGTATGTTCCGGTGGCGGAAAATCCGCTGCTTCCCGCTCTCGCCACAACGCCTCCGTTGCTGCGGGAGCACAGGATCTATCAGGCGGACTGGCTGCTCCGCTTTTACGGCTTTCAGCCCGACGACATACTCTCAGCAGAAACGCCCTACCTGGAAGAGACGCTTGATCCGAAGACTTCGTGGGCTCTCCGCAACCTCCGGAATTTCCCCGTGGACGTCAACAGGGCATCCTACCAGGAACTCCTGAGGACGCCGGGCATCGGCGTGCTGTCGGCAAAGAGAATCATGACCGCCCGCAAGGGGCATCTGCTCGATGCCGACGACTTGAAAAAGCTCGGCGTCGTGATGAAACGAGCCCGGTACTTTCTTGTATGCAAAGGATTTTCGCTCCGCCCGCCCGATGCTCGCGACCTGCGGCGCATCCTGACACCGTCTCCCCCCCCTGCATGGAAGGTCCGCCAGCTCTCCCTGGAGTTCTGAACATGGCATCGTGGATCTACGACAGCACGTTCAACGGATTCCTCCGCCTGCTCTTCGAGACGGCAAATTTCCGGGAAGAGCCCGAGTCCATCGAAGCCGAAGGGGAAAAGCAATCCTTCCTCTTCCCCCCGAGGGCAGTCGGAACCGACGAAAAACTCGCCGGAGCAGTCGGCGGCGTCCTGCGCCGGAGAATTACCGCCCGACTCTTCGCCAGGGGATACTACGCCTTCCTGAGCTCTCTCGAAAATCGGGAGATGGCTGTCTATACCTACTACCGGCTCGCATGGGAACTCGGCGCCGAGGCGGACGGGATGCTGACCGATCCGAGGGTCGCACCGGTTCACGAGGCGAGCCGAGCGGTCCTCCGCGAACGCCATCGCTTCCTGGGGCTCCTGCGGTTTATGGAGATCGGGGACATTCTCTACGCTCCATTCGAGCCGGAGGGCAATATTCTCCCTCTTATCGCAGGCCACTTTTCCGCGAGGTTGGGCCGGGAAAAGTGGATCATCCACGATACTCGCAGGGGAAAGGCCGCGGTCTACACTCCCCGCCGCTGGCGCATCGCCGACTTCCTCCTTCCGGAAGAGATAACGCTCTCCCGGAAGGAGGAAGCGCTCCGGGAACTCTGGAGACAGTACTTCCATTCCATCGCCGTACGCTCGAGAGAAAACCCGAAGCTCCAGCGGCAGTTCATGCCGAAGAAATACTGGAAGCACCTTCCTGAAAAACAGCCCCCACCTTCATGAGAACAATGCATGCACTACTTCGCAGCGATCTCCCTTTCCACGATCTCTTCGAGCAGTTCGGCGGCCATCTCCACCACTCCCCGGCATTTCGTGTCCTCCTTGCGGTATTTCGCCTTGAGCTCGGAGCAGATAGTCGATCCGTACCGTTCGGCGAAACGATTGAGAAATTCGGAACAGATCCTCTTCAACTCCGGTGAATTTGCCGCTTTTTCCGTTGTGAAGAGAAGAGAGAGCACCATGATCCCCCCTGTAAGGGCGCCGCAGGAGCTTTCTATGTTCATACCGGTCCCGAAACCGGAGGCCGCAAGGAGCGATTTTTCATCAAGTTCGATATTCCAACGCCTGCAGCCGCTTCTCAAAATTGCCTCCGCACAGTTGTACTTTTTTTCGCCATACAGGATTCCCGCTTCTCCGGCAAGACTCATTCGATTCGCTCCCCCTTCAGAAATGCATTTTCATATTTTACACGATCTCTCTATGCGAAACCCCTTACCATGGAGTAAAATAGGTTTCCGGACTATGAAACCAGACGTTGGGAGGAGAGAACATGGTGAAAAAATTTCTGGACAAGGATTTTCTTTTGCGCTCGAAACCGGCGCAAAAGCTTTACCATGAGTTTGCCGTTTCCATGCCCATCTTCGACTACCACTGCCATATTCCGGCGGAGGAGATTGCGTCGGACAGGAATTTTTCTTCTCTCGCCGAAGCATGGCTCGGAGGGGACCACTACAAATGGCGTGCGATGAGGGCTTTCGGAATCGAAGAGCGGTTCATCACGGGAGACGCCTCTCCCGAGGAGAAGTTCATCGCATGGGCGAAGGTCGTGCCGTATACTGCGGGCAACCCCCTCTTCCATTGGACTCACATGGAACTGCAGCGCATCTTCGGCGTCGATACGCCGCTGAATTCGGACACGGCGAAGGAGATTCACGATCACTGCTCAAAGCAGCTGCGGCAGAAGGATTTTTCCGTGCGCCGACTCATCCGGAAGTTCAACGTGGCGGCACTGTGCACGACGGATGATCCCGCAGACTCCCTCGAGCATCATGAAGCCATCCGGAAGAGCGGCTTCGAGACGATCGTCGCTCCCGCCTACCGCCCCGACAGGGCGCTTGACGCTCATCACCCCGACCTCTTCAACAACTGGGTGGACTCGCTCGCCGAACTCACCGACGTGAAGGTGAACTCCTTCGGCCGCTTTATCGAATGTCTTTGGAAACGGCATCAGTACTTTCACGACAGAGGATGCCGTCTCTCCGATTACGGGCTGGAAATCTCCTACTCCGTCGAGTGGACGACAGAGGACGTGGAGGCGTCCTTCGCCTCCGTCCGCAAGGGGAAGCCTCTTGCAGGCGACGCGCTCGCGCGCTTCCGTTCCGCCGTTCTTTTCGAGATGCTCACGATGGACGCGAACCAGGGGTGGGTGCAGCAGCTCCACCTCGGGGCCATGCGGAACAACAACTCCAGGATGCACAGCCGCCTCGGCCCCAACACCGGATACGACTCAATGGGAGACTTCGAGCAAGGGCGTCCGCTGGTCCGCCTTCTCGACCGTCTCGAACGGGTCGGCAAACTGGGCAAGACCATAGTCTACTCCGCCAATCCGAAGGACAACGACATGATCCCCTCCATTCTGGGCAGCTTCCAGGACGGCAGGATTCCAGGCAAGATGCAGACAGGATCCGCATGGTGGTTCGCCGACACGAAGGACGGGATGACGCGGCAGATGCGTTCTCTCGCTTCGGTCGGCCTCCTCTCCCGCTTTGTCGGTATGCTCACCGATTCGCGAAGCTTCCTCTCCTACCCCAGGCATGAATATTTCCGCCGCGTTCTCTGCGACATGCTGGGGACCGATGTGGAGCGGGGAGAACTGCCCGAGGACTATGCTCTGCTCGGCGGCATCGTCCAGGATATCTGCTACAACAATGCGAAGGAGTACTTTCAGTTGAATTTCAACAGATGAAACAAGCGAAAACAGTATAGACATTCCGGAAAGCCCTTGCGTTTGCCATGATGCACATTTACAATTAATAGAGATTAGCAATTCTATTTTAAATCTCAAAACACGTAAGGAGGAGAAAATATGAAGAAGTGGATTCTGGTTCTGACAGCGCTCGCTATTGTCTTCACAGCCCTTCCGGCAATCGCCGCCCCCGTGGTGCTCCGGCTGGGAGAGACGCACGTGGCGGACTATCCCACCACGAAGGGGAATTACGAGTTCGCCAGGCTTGTTGAGGAGCGCACCGGCGGACGGATCAAGATCGAGGTCTACCACAGCAGCCAGCTCGGCCAGGAAAAGGCCGTCATCGAGCAGGTTCAGTTCGGCGCAATCGACTTCACCCGCGTCAGCATCTCCCCGTTGGCCGCCTTCGCCCCCGCTTTCGACGCCCTCCAGATGCCCTATCTCTATCGCGGCGAGGAACACATGTGGAAAGTGCTCAACGGCCCCATCGGCGAGGAGTTCCTGAACAGCCTCGAACCGGCGAACTTCATCGGCCTGGCGTGGTATGACTCGGGCGCGCGCAACTTCTACAACTCAAAGAAGGAGATCAAGTCGGTGGCCGACCTGAAGGGAATGAAGATCCGCGTTCAGGAGAGCCAGCTCATGATGGGCCTCGTCTCCGCCCTCGGCGCGGTACCGACGCCGATGCCCTTCGGCGAAGTCTACAGCGCACTGCAGACAGGGGTCATCGACGGCGCCGAGAACAACTGGCCCAGCTACTATTCAACGAGCCACTACGAAGTGGCCAAGTACTTCACGCTCGACGGCCACACCCGCGTTCCCGAGATTCTGATCGCCAGCAAGATCAGCATGGACAGGCTCTCCAAGGAGGACCAGGAGATCATCAAACAGGCCGCGAAGGACTCCATGCCCTACCAGATCAAGCTCTGGAAGGAGTTCGAAAAAGTTTCCGAAGACAAGGTCCGGGCCGCGGGTTCGATCATCACCGAGCTGACTCCCGAAGCGATCGCCGAGTTCCAGAAGGCCATGCAGCCGATGTACGACGCGCTCCGTCCTGAACTGCAGGAAGTCGTCAAGAAGATTCGCGCCGTGGAATAACGCTTCGAAAGGGAAGCCCTGTTCCGGGGCTTCCCTTTTTTCTTCAGGAAGGGGACATGCCCGTGAACATCGTCACATCCCTGTTCCGATTGATTTTTATGCTTCTCGTTCTGCTTGCGAAAACACTCCTTGCGGCAATGGTGGTTCTCATCTCGGCGAACGTCTTCATGCGATATGTCCTCAATTCGGGCATCATGTGGTCCGAAGAAGTCGCGCTCGTATTCGTCGTCTGGTTTACCTTCATCGCCCTCGCCCTCGGCGTCAAGGAACGGCTTCATATCAGCCTTTGCCTTCTTCCGGAGAACATCTCCCCGAAGATCGATTTTCTGCTCTCGAAACTGACGGACGTCGCCATTCTTTTTTTGGGGTATATCATGATCCGATACGGATGGATACTCGTCCAGTTCACCAGCCGATCCATCCTGCCCGCCACGGGAGTGCCCGCCTCCGTCCTCTACTTTCCGCTGGTCCTCTCCGGCGTGCTCGTGCTCTACGAGGGAGTGATGGATCTGCTCGGATTCGACAAAGGGGATTCCGGCATGGATCAAAAGCTCTCCGGGGGGAGGAGGTACGCGGAAGATGCCTGATCCGGCTCTCGCAACCTGGATACTGCTCGGCAGCTTCGGCGTATTCCTTGTGCTCAAGGTACCGATCACATTCTCCCTCGCCGTCTCCTCCGTGCTCACCGCGATGTACCTCAAAATTCCGCTCATGGCGATTGTCCAGCAGATGGTACAGGGCGTCAACTCCTTCTCGCTGCTTGCGATCCCCTTCTTCATCCTCGCAGGCGAAATGATGGGGGAAGGAGGCATTTCACGGCGCCTCATCGCCTTCTCCAATATCCTCGTCGGGCGGGTACGGGGAGGGCTCGCGCAGGTGAACGTCCTGGCCAGCATGTTCTTCGGCGGCATCTCCGGCTCCGCCGTTGCGGACGTTTCCTCTATCGGGACGATCCTCATCCCGATGATGAAGGAGAAGGGGTACGACGCCGACTATTCGGTCGCCGTCACCGTGACGAGCGCCTGCCAGGGAATCATCATACCTCCGAGCCACAACATGATCATCTATTCGCTCGCCGCCGGAGGGGTCTCCGTCGGCCGACTCTTTCTGGGAGGTTTCGTTCCGGGAGTGCTGCTCGGAATCGTCCTGATGATCATCAGTTTCGCAATCGCTGTAAAGCGAAAATATCCGAAGGAGAAACCCTATACCTTCCGTGAAGCGCTCAGGATCTCAAGGGAGGCCGTGCTCGGTATCTTTACCGCGGTCATCATCATCGGCGGCGTCATCTCAGGCGTCTTCACGGCTACGGAATCGGCCGCGATCGCCTGCGTGTACGCCTTCGTCATCACGTTCTTCGTCTACAGGGAAATTCCGCTCCGGCGGATGAACAAAATTCTCTACTCGTCCCTCAAGACGCTCGCGATGGTGATGAGCCTCATCGCGGCGGCCAAGGCGTTCGGCTGGCTCCTCTCGTATCTGAAGATCCCCGCGATGGCCACGGGCGCTCTGCTCGCCGTGACGGACAACCCCGTGCTGCTGCTGCTGCTCGTCAACCTGCTGCTGCTGGGTCTAGGCTGCATTATGGACATGGCCCCCCTGATCCTCATCACGACACCGATTCTCTTTCCCGTGGTTGTTGGAACGCTTGGGATGCACCCGGTGCAGTTCGGCATCATGATGATGCTCAACCTCGGCATCGGTCTCTGCACGCCTCCCGTGGGCTCGGCGCTCTTCGTCGGCTGCGCCGTGGGCAAGATCTCGATCGAGAAGGCCACGAGAGCCATGCTCCCCTTCTATGCCGCCATGGTCGTCGTCCTGGTGCTCGTCACCTTTATTCCGCAGATCGTCCTCTTCGTCCCGAACCTGATGATGGGCGGTTAATGTGCACTCAAGAAAAGAGGGGCCGGGGACATCCTTTTCCGGCTCCTCTTTTCCTTTTTTCATTCCAGCCTGTATTTCTAGGTACTTTTTTTGTTTTCGAGTTTTCGCAGTAGCGCGTTTCGAAGGGGGAGATTCAGGCCCGGAAAGAAGCTGTCGGCCATCTGGGGGAGACTCCTCCCCTTCAGCTGATCGAAGTCGGCCAGGGCGAACGGTCCTCCGGGAAGCTCACGGGTTCCGTCGCAGTCGTAGAAGGAGAACATCGAATCGATGCACTCCAAAAGGGCCGTCGGCAGCTCGCCGAACTTCTCGAAATACCCCTCCAGCGTCGGGCGAAGGCGGGTATTGGACTTGGCCACCGAATTCAGGGCGATGGAGCGGAACGCGTGTTCGAGAGCGGGGTTGCGGAAGCGCTCCAGCACATCGTCGCCGTATTGATGCGCCTCAGGGTCGTCGGAGAACGCGGGGACGATCTCCTCGTGGACAAGACGCTGCAGCATCGGCGCGAAGCGCTCATCCCAGACGAAGTCCTTGACATACTCCACTCCCGCCAGGAGAGAAACGGGGGCCGAAGCCGTGTGGACACCGTTGAGAACCCGAACCTTTCTGTCCCGGTAGGAGGAAAGCTTGTCATCGGTGACGATTACGTTGAGGCCGGCCTTGTGGAAGGGAAGCGTATCGAGTATGGCCCTGTCTCCCTGGATGACGAAGAGGTGGAACAGTTCCCCCATCGTCAGGTTGCGGTCTTCCTTTCCAAGGCGGCGTGAAATCTCCGGGGCGTCCTTTGCGGGAAAACCCGGGACGATGCGGTCGACGAGCGTATCGTAAAAAGCGCAGGATGCGACATAATCGAAGAAGCGTCCGTTATATCCCCACAGCCGTGCATACTGCTCCACGCACTTTCTCAGGGTCTTTCCGTTGTTCTCTATGAGCTCCAGCGGCAGGACCGAAAGAGGAGGGAGGCCTCTTTCGGAACGCGCGTGCAGAACAGCGGCCAGCAATGATGGGAAATTGTGCGGCTCCGCTCTCTCTTCGAAAAAGATACCTGCCTCGGTTGTGTTGGACGTGATCACCTTCAGATCCGGAGAAAGAGCGGCCTCGAGCATCGCCTCCATTCCTCCCGCAGCGAAGGGGTTCGTTCCCCCGGCGATGACATGCACAGGCTCCAGAGTTTCCCTGTACTCGCCTTCTGAAAAACCCTTCAGCAGCACGTGGTAGCTGCCTGCAGCGACGATCTCCTCCACCCGACCGTCCGGTATGGGCTGTACGAGGAATACTTTCTGCTCCATTCCCGTAGTATCGGAAATCCGCTGGAGCATCCAGTCGAAAAAGGCGCGGATAAAATTCCCTTCGCCAAACTGCATCACGGTATAGTTCATTCACTTCGTCTCCTTCATTTCATGACTCATTTCACGATACACAGATGCGTGCCCGCAGGACGTTGGTGATCTTCCGGAAGACGCGGAACAGCCTTTAGAGCGTCACGCCATCCTTGAAGATAGCGATTCTCTCCCGACAGGTTCTTCTCGCTCCGGGCAGGCCTGCCTGACGCCGTCCCCTCTCGCGGAGGACGATGCAGCGAGCGTTCTTTTTCTCAATAGGCATGTGCGGATATCCTCCTTCCTATCACCTGCGCAACCGTGCGATGTCGAGCGCGATGTAGGAGAGATTGTGCGCGTGGTCGCAGACACGCTCCAGGTTGCTCAAGATATCGATGAAGATGACGCCTCCCGCAGGAGAACACTCTCCCCTGTTGAGGCGCAGAATGTGGTTCTTCCTGAGGAGCGTCTCCTTGCGGTCCACCTCGTCCTCAAGACCGTCAACCGCCTTCGCCTTTACCACGTTCTCCTCGCTCAGCGATTCAAAACTCAGGCGAACGGCATTATCTACGAGGTCGAACATCTCGTCGAACTCCTCCTTGGCGAGAGCAGAGAACTCGATTCCGTGGTCGAGCTTGTACTCGAACAGCTCAATGAGGTTCGTGGCGTGATCTCCCATACGCTCGATATCGCCCACTCCGTTCACATAGGAACCAAGGACCGTGGAGAGTTCGCTGGAGAGCCCTCCCTGCCATATCTCAGAGGCATAGGACGATATCGCCCGGTTGATCTCGTTCACGGCCTTCTCCGTCTGCATCACCTCGCCGATCATCTTCGGATTGTTCTCGGTGAATGCCGTGCGGACGTTCCGCAGCATCGAACGGGCGAGATCTCCCATGTGGAGGATCTCCTTCTTCACAGCGTCCACAGCAGCCGCTGGCGATGCCGCTACAAGCTTCATATCCAGGTACATCGGCCCCGCGACAATTTCTCCACCCTTGTCGGGGACGATCCGGCGGATAACCCAGACGAAGAGCGACACGAACGGCAGGAAAAGCAGCGTGTTCGTCACGTTGAAGATGGTATGGGCATTTGCTATCTGCCGGCTGATATCGCCCGAAGTGGCGGCCACAATATCCTTGTAGAGCGGCAGGAATGCAAGGAAGATCGCCGCTCCGATCACGTTGAAGAGGACGTGGGCTGTTGCGGCCTGCTTCGCGGATCTGTTTGAACCGAGAGAGGCCAGTACAGCGGTAATGGTGGTTCCGATGTTGTCTCCGAGCAGAATGGGGATCGCCGCCTCGAGCGGAAGGAGCCCCTGGGCTGCCATCGCCATCGTGAGACCGATGGTGGCGGAGCTCGCCTGAACGACCATTGTGACCGCCGTGCCGACGAAAAGTCCGAGAAGCGGAGAGGAACTGAAGGCGAGGAAGAGATCTTTCCGGTCGTGAAGAAACGCCATGGACGCTTCCATCGTCTGCATTCCCAGAAAGAGCAGGCCGAAACCGACAAGACCGTTGCCGATGTATTTCTGGCGCTTGGTCCTCCCGAAAAGCACGAGAAGCACGCCGACACCGAGGATGGGAAGCGCGAAGTCCTTGATCTTGAACGCCACGATCTGCGCGATGACCGTGGTTCCGATGTTCGCCCCCATGATCACTCCCACGGCCTGCTTGAGCGTCATGAGCCCGGCATGGACGAAACTCACCGTCATAACGGTCGTTCCGCTGCTGCTCTGGATGAGCATCGCGACAACCGCACCGATAACGACCCCCCGAATGGGAGTTCGTGTCAAGGAGCCGATGAGCTGCCGCATCCTGTCTCCTGCGAGATACTGCAAGGCCTCGCTCATCAGCTTGATGCCGAAAAGAAAAAGTCCTACACCACCGAGAATCTGAAACGCACTGCCCCACGTCACGAAAACATCCCCTGCCCCTCTTGAACGCTATTCATCATACGGGGAACAGAGTACACTACGTCAAGCAGTATGGCAACAGTAAAAACCTAGGCCCTCTCCGCGCCCGCCGGATTCCGGAGCGTCAGCCGGATTCCGTGGCCCGGAGTTCGTTTCGGCCATATTGGCTGATCACCTGTCAATCCTCCGGGCCCGAAGCATCTCCCCGTATGAGGTCCTCGAACTCGTCGGGCGTGATGATCTCGTCCTCCATGTCGGGAATCATATCCCTGTTCCTTTTCGCAATCTCTTCCGCGATAAGGCGCGCTTCCTCGAAATGGAGGCGTTCGTCCTCCGTCATCGTCAAAGCGCAGGAATCCGCTCCCGCTTCTCCGGTCTTCGCAGGAGAAGTGAAAACGCGCCAGCTTTCATCCTTTTCTCCGTTCCGGGGAATCGCGCAGAGGGAGACTCTGCGGTTCGCAATACGCCGCGCCTTCTTCAGGAAGAACATCACCGCCTCGAAGGGAAGTCCGGCAGACGCGACTCTTTCGGCGACTTCTTCCCCGACTTTCTTCCAGAACGCCGATTCTCTTCGCTTGGATAGAAAGGGAGTGCGGGGATCGAGAACATAGACGCAGCCTTCGTGCGCTTTTTCGTCCTCATCTTGCACCACGATCACATATTCTGCCACGGGAAACACCTCCACCGGATTCGATTGTCTTTATAATATCATGAAAAAATGGTACCATACCGTTCTGACAGGTCATACGATACCTTCCTTTCGAGAGGAGTTTCGACGCTGACGCATATCTCATTCTACCCTTGGCAACTGGAGGCCTTTCAGGCGATTCGCGGAAAAAGCGCGGTGCTTTCAGCTCCTACTGGATCGGGAAAAACACTGGTGGCATACCTCTGGGCAGGCCTTCTCGACGAAGCGGGAGAAATCGTCCCCCCATTTTCCGGCCGCATCGTCTTCACGGCGCCGATCAAGGCGCTGAGCAATGAGCGGTATCTCGATCTCAGAAAGCTGGGGTTCGACGTCGGCATCGAAACCGGCGACTTCAAGAAGAATGAAGGCGCCGCCATTATCTGCTGCACCCAGGAGATCTACTCTCTCAAGTACGCTCGTGTTCCGGGACAGAAGCTCATAGTGGACGAATTCCACTACATCTTCGACGACGCGGACCGGGCCCGAACATATATCGACGGCATTCGGAACACCGACGGGAGCACTCCGGTCCTCGTCATGTCCGCAACTCTCGGCGGCGCCTCTTCCGTCTCGAAGTACCTGGAAAGCGTGACGGAGCGCCCGTTCTTCCTATTTGAAAATTCGAAGAGGGAGACGGAGCTTCTCTTCACCCCCGAAAAACCGGCGACAATGGAGACCGTCAAGGATGCGCTCGTTTTCCTCTTCTCGCAAAAAGGCGCCGTCGAGCTCGCTTTTTTGATCTCCCGGAAAAGGCGCCGAATCGCATCTTTCAAGCGGGAACGACTCGCCGAACTTGCCTCGATCCTTGGAGTCCCCAAAATCCAGCCTCCGCTTTTCAACGGCGTCGGCATCTATCACGGGGGAATGCTTCCGAAAGAAAAACTCCTCATGGAGGCGGCTTTCCGCGAGAGAATACTCGACGTGGTCTGCGGGACCAACGCCCTCGCTCTGGGCGTGAACCTGCCTGCACAGAGCGCCGTCTTCGCCCAGCTTGTGCAGTATCATTCGGACGCTCCGATCTCCAAGAACGAGTTTCTCCAGATGGCGGGCAGGGCAGGGCGCAAGGGGCTCTTCGATCCGGGGTACGTCACGTGGCTTTTGAATTCCCCTTTTGAAAGAAGGAGCTTTTCGACGAAAGAGGTTTTCCGGGATCTGCTCGACGCTGCTCCCGAGGAGGCGAACGTCTCTCTCCGGCCTTCGTTCGGACGCCTTCTCAGGAAGGAGGTCCTTCCGGAGGTCGAGGCGGAGTACATCGCCTGCTATTCGCTGCCGCGGCAGGATGAGTATCTTGTCGGAAGCGCCATCCGGTCAGGAATGAAGCGGATCGAACGGGCAATGGGAAGGATCGTGCACAGCCACGAGAGAAAAAAGTTTCGCAAACTGCTTGCGTCGCTTTGGTACGACGAGATGGAAATCGAGGAGAACCTGGAGATGGCGTTCCTCTTCCACATGGAAAAATCGCCGAGCGCCCTGCTCGCGGCGCAGATCGTCCTTCCTTTCGAGAGAAACTACCTCCAGGCGCTGCTCAAGGTCAAGCGATACGCGAACCGGATGCCGAAGGGTTTCTCCTTTCGCTCCATGAGAGAGCTGAACAGCGCTGTGGACGAAATTGATCCGACTATCTACGGATTTGAGGAGAAGATCGGTGAGATCGAACGCTCTCTTCTGTTCTGAACAAAAGATCACATCTGAACAAAAGATCACAAGACTTTGGAAACTGTTTCGTCGGAGTAGGAGACGCCTTTTCCGACATCGTGCAGAGCGCGCCTGATGGATAGTTCCTTTTGGACCCCCAGATCGACAATACTCCCCTCCGGCGGACGCCTTCCGTCCCCGTCGATCGAGAGATGGACCTGGGGGCGGAAAATATCGGCATTCCTGGCGCCGATAACGACCCCTATGCTGAAATCGGACAGTTCGACCATCGTCCCCGGAGGGTACAATCCCACGGAGAGCAGCAAGGCCCTGACGACCTTTTTATCGAACGATACGTCCGAGGATTCCAGGATCATCGAAACAGCTTCCCTGCTCGACAACGGATCCTTGTATACCCGCCTCGAGGTCAGCGCGTCGAAGACATCCGCCACGGCGGCAATTCTCGCGAAAAGGGGGATCGAATCCTTCCGGAGGCAATCCGGATACCCGCTCCCCTCCCATCGTTCATGGTGATTCCGTATGACGGAGAGAACCCGGTGATCGGTTATTCCGGCCTCCAGTGCGAGATCGTAGCCGTGGACGGAGTGCGTCTTCATTATCTCGAACTCTTCTTCAGTGAGACGCCCCGGCTTGTTCAGCACGTCCTGGGGTACCCTGGCCTTGCCGAGATCATGCAAGAGTCCGCCGAAGGTCAGCGCGGCAGCGAATTCCGAGTGCCCCGGTTGAAGACGCTGCGCCAGATAGCCGCAGAGCAGCCCAACGTTCAGGGAATGGACGAAAGTATACTCGTCGCTCTCCTTCACTCTTCCGAGACAGAGAATGATCTGGGGAGCCCGGGAGACCTCCTCTGTCAGCACGGAAGCCTGCCTCGCAAGGAGGACCGCACCGTTTCCCAGGGAGCCGTTCTCGGCAATCCGACGGTAGACATCGTCAATCTGGCGGATCGTATCGTGTGCGAGACTTGCCTCCAGAACGCGGACATTCGGTTGGATGTTGTCGATGATCGCGTCGAAATCTTCCTCGGAGAGATCGAATGAAAGGTCAATGAGAACTGAACGGATACCCCACCGTTTGAGCGTCCCGACGATGCCGGGCATCGACTCCAGCAGGGACGGTATTTCGCCTCCCTCGGGAAGAAGCAGCGTTCCTCCGGAGGAGACCACATCCTGCACAATCCTTCCCCGGAACAGGTGCAGCGAATCGACCTCGATCTCTTTCAGAATCCGCACGGCATTCCCCTCTTTCTTCCGGTTAGATGCATCCGGCCGGTCATTCGTGCTAAAGGCGAATTTTCTTCAGATTCTTCTGCGCAAGGACAATCGCGGAGATTGTCGCGGCCATGGAACCGAATTTCTTCGAGGCGTTCCCCATAACCTCCACCGAATTGTCCATCTCCTCGGAGCTCCTGCGGACCTTGTCGCCGGCGTCGGCCATCGTGTGCTCCATCCGCTCCATGAAGGACTTGTTCGTCGCCAGGAATTCGCTGAACGTCGAGAGAGACCGCCGGATCACGTCGAACATCCCGCTCACCCGCCGAATGTCCTCCATGGCTCCCTGGACGGCCCCCGATATCTCGCCGACCTTCGAGCCTATCGACTCCGATGCGGACTTGGTCTCCGCTGCGAGCTCCTGGACGTTCTTCGCGACGATGGCGAATCCCCTGCCGTGCTCTCCGGCCCTTGCCGCCTCTATGGAGGCGTTCAGGGCAAGAAGGTTCGTCTGCTTCGCGATGCGTTGAATCTCCTTCGACATCTTCTCGATCTCGAGAAAGGACTCGAGCGTTCCGAACGTCGCATCGACGGTCCTGGAGACGTTCTCGCTCATTCCTTCGAGATCCGTCCCGGAACGATTCAGCTCCTCCTCCAGATCTTCGTTCATCCGGGTGATTCTTCCTACGGTCTCCCTGGTCTCCGTGCCGCTCCGTTCGAACTCGTTCAAAAGATCTCCGAGCAGGGCGCTCAGCTGGACGAACCGTTCCGAGGTGGCTTCCATCTCCTCCTCGACCGCCCGGACACGGTTCACAAGAACCTCGTCGAGCTGAGCCATGAAGGAGTTCATCAGCGTATTGGCGAAATAAGCCCCTCCGAGCCGGTGAATTACCTGGGAATATTTTTGCTCCATCGTCTGCTCCTCCCGAAGGTCCGGGTCAGCGACCGTAGATTTCGTCGAGAATATCCGAGCCGCAGGCAAGATTCTCGAACCATGACAGGAACTTCTTCACGTTCTCGCGCCCCTTGATGAGGGAGCCGTGCTGAGGGGCGATGTGCTCCACGTCGAGAGCGGAGATCATCTTTACCCACCGGCGGCAGAAGGCGTTGGAAGCCATATAGCGTTTATGGAACCCTTCCATGTACTTCAGGTGTGCGTCGAAGTCCTCGGCCACAGGATAGCGCATGCCCCGCGGAAATATGGCGGCGCCGATATCTCCGGTGAAGAGAATTTTCGAGGTCGGATCGTAGAGGGAGAAGCACCCCGTCGAGTGCAGGAAATGAGAGGGAACGGACGTGAGTTTTTTGCCGTTGGAAAGCGATATTGCTTCGCCTTTATCCGGTATCGGTCTGATCCGTTTTACGTCGTAGATCCCGAAGTGGGGGAGAAAGCGCACCCAGAGGCCGGAAATATGGACCGTCGCACGCTCCGCCATAGAAAGCCAGAGCGTGATCCCGGAGGAGACGTCCGGATCCTGGTGCGAGTAGAAGATATGGCGGATATCCTTCAGCTCCAACATCTCGGCCACGTTCGCCAGGACTCTCGGAAATACATGTGCTCCCCCCGGATCGAGCAGGACGACTTCTCCTCCCGACGAGACGACGTACTGGTTCGTCTGGACGGCTACCTCTTCCTCCTGCTCCTCCCACCCGAGCATGATAAACTTGTGATCCCCCTGATCGTAGAGGGTAAGCGAACTCACATGCCGCACTCCAACCAACTCCTTCCGGGCAAGAAAAAACAATCTCCTCATTCAATGAGAGGAATAGTTTTTCAACAGAGATTATAACCTGACATGCCGTTAAAAAAAAGAGGTATTGTCGTTTCGCCGAATTTTTCCAGCCTGTCGGGAGGAAGAGGACGGCTCAACAGATACCCCTGGATCTCGTCGCAGCCGTTTTCCCGCAGGAAAGAAAGCTGCTCGGCGTTCTCGACACCCTCCGCCACGACACGGAGTCCGAGGGAGCGTCCTATGCCCAGGATAGCGCGGGTAATCGCGGCATCGTTTCCGTCGTCCAGGATACCGTCGATAAAACTTTTGTCTATCTTCAGCACGTCTATCGGAAGGCGTTTCAGGTAATTGAGCGACGAGTAGCCCGTTCCGAAGTCGTCGACATAGACGGTCATCCCCAGTTTCTTCATGCCGGAGAGGACGGAGATGGAATCAAGGAGGTTTCCCATGATTCCGGATTCGGTGATCTCGATCCCCACCAGGGACGGCTCGAGACCGTATTCTTCGAGCAGGGCCTCGATTGTTGACAGCAAACCCTTCTGGTGAAACTGGCGAGCGGAAAGATTCACTGCGATTTCTCCCGGAAAAAATCCTTGCCGACGCCACTCGGCCACCTGGCGGCAGACTTCCCTGAACACTCTTTCTCCAAGCGGAAGAATGAGACCGGTCTCTTCTGCCAAAGGAATGAAGTCCGAGGGGGGGACAAAACCTTCAGGGCTGTTCCAGCGCAGCAGGGCCTCCGCTCCGGCAAGCCTGTTCTCCCGGAGACTGAATTTGGGCTGATAGTGGAGGAGAAATTCTTTCCTTTCAAGCCCCTCCCGAATGGCGTTCTCAAGCGTCAGTTTCGTCGAGGTGCGTCTTCCGAGCTCTTCGGTGAAGAAACGATAGCTGCTGATGCCGCTCTCCTTGGCCTTCCCCATGGCAATATCCGCTTTTTTCAGAAGCTCGCCCGCGTCCTCTCCGTCCTCCGGAAAGACGCTTATTCCGAGGCTCGCGCTCAGGAAAAGGCGATGTCCGTCGACGTCGACAGGTTCGCTGAGACACTCCAGGAGCCGCTTCGCCTCCGCCGCGATCTCGTCCACCGACTGTGCGTCCGGCAGAAGAATATGGAAATCGTCCCCTCCGATCCGTGAAACAAGCCCCGAGTCGCGGAGACAGTCCGATACGAGCTCCGCCACCTTCTTCAGGACGGAGTCGCCGATGAAATGGCCGAGCGTGTCGTTGATATTCTTGAAGCGGTTGATGTCGAAGACCATGAGCGCAAAACGCCGACCGCTCCGGCCGCGCTTGGCCAGCTCGTTGAAGAGGCTGCCCTGGAACATCTCCTTGTTCGGCAATCCGGTGAGATAGTCGTAGTTCGAGCGCAATTCGATCTGAGCGTCCTTGAATCGCACCTCCGAGAGATCGTTGAATACCGAAATGTAGTTCGTTGTCTCTCCGTCAAGGTCGTAGACCGCGTTGCAGGAAAGCCATTCCGGGTAGACCTCGCCGTTTTTCCGGCGGTTCCATATCTCCCCTTCCCATTTCCCCTTGCTGACGAGGCTCTGCCAGAATTTCTCGTAAAACTCCGGAGGATGACGATCGGACTTGAGAATCCGCGGATTTTTTCCCAGCGCCTCTTCTGCGGAATATCCAGTGATCGTGGTAAAGGCAGGATTCACCATCTGAATCGTTCCGAGGGGATCGGTGATGACGATCCCCTCGACGGTGTTCTCGAAAATGGCCTTGATGATCTGCAGATACCTCTGCGTTTTTAAAGGATCATCGCAGAAGAAAAAGGAATTCTCCCATTCCGCGGAGGACTTCCGCGCTTCCGCCCCGTCATTTTTAGGAGTCATAGTGCGCAGCCCTCCATCACGCCGGAGGCCACAGCGGAAGCCGCTTCCGGAAAGGCTATCGACGACGCGGCGGTCTCCATGGCCGATAACGTCGAACGGTCTTCGAAGAAGCGGTCGACGAGTCCTGCCACGTTCTCCGCCGTCCGGGCCAGGATGCCGGCGCCCTTGGACTGGATGTAGGCCGAATTGTTCGTCTCCTGTTTCGGAATCGGGTTGACGAGGATCATGGGAACCGCCGCACAGAGAGCTTCGCTGACGGTAAGTCCTCCCGGTTTGGTGATGAGGAGGTCGTTCTCTGCCATGAGTTCGTCGAGGTTGTCCACAAACCCCCGGATATTCAGCCTCATAGGGCCGGTGAAGGTGATCTGCTCAAGATCGTCAACAAGATCATAGTTCCTCCCCGTGACGACTGTCACGTCGAGAGGGCGGTCAGTTCGCTCGAGTTCCTTCAGGATATCGATCGCAAGCGCGTTGTGGATGCTGCTCGAGATAAAAAGCACCGCCAGTCGTTCCTTCGAGAAATCCCTCTTCCGGTTTGGAATGCGGGCGTACTTCGGCAACACGGGAATACCCGACATCGCGATCTTTTCCTCCGGAACACCGGACCGGAGGAGCCCTTCCCTGACCATGTCGCTCGGGATGAAATACCGGTCCACGCCGTCATTGATCCACATCTTGTGCAGGCCGTAGTCCGTAATCACGGAATACAGCTCCCCATTGTAGAGTCCTTCGGCCTTCATGCGCGACAGCACGTTCAGCGGGAAAAAGTGCGTGCAGACGCACTTTTTCGGTTCGTTCTCGGCGATGTACCGCATGAATTTTTTTACGTTTTCGAGGGAGATTTTCTCGTAGAGACGCAGCACGACGCTCTCTTCCCTGTCCTTGTTTGTGAGATCGTACACGATACGGCAGGCGAGATGCGAATGCTCGCTGATGAAGGCGTACACATCGCTGTAGGACCACTTGAAGAGATCGCTCGAGAAGTCGAGCAAATCCATGACGACGTTGGGAACACCTCTTTGATCGAATGACTCCCGAAGGGCCCGGGCCGCCATCCGATGACCGTTTCCCGCGGTGACGTAAATGATATGAACAGGACGCACTGTGTTCCCCCCCGATTTCAGGTTTTTTTCCGGAACGGGGATGCATCCCCGTTCCGGAAAAACCTTGTGTTCATATCATTGTACCGTATGAAATAAAAAGGAGAAACCTCCTATCCTTCCACGACCGGCAAGACGATGCCTCCCTGGGGAATGATATAGGAGGAGAAGTTTTCCCCGTATTGTTCGACGAGGGAAGGCAGAAGCGATGCGAGGATGCACTTTTCGCAGAACATAAGCTTGCTGTCCTCCTCGCTTACTCTGGAGTAGAGAAGAATCGTGCACTCCTTCGCGAGCTGCGCAAGATAAAAGAGCTTGTGCGCACCGAACTGGAAATCGGCCTCGAAAGCCGCGATCACCTCGTCCGGAGTCATACGGCGCTTTGCCCATTCCTCGAAGACCTTGTGTCCGTACCCCTCGGCCAGCTCGGCGAAAAAGACGATCGTCCCTCCCGGCCGGACCGCCCTTGATGCCATATAGAGCGCCTTGTGGGCCTGGTACATGTTGATGTCCTTGGGAAAACCACCCGCCGACAGAAAGACGACGTCGGCCTTCTTCGAAATCGGGGCGAAGTTGTACTTCCGGAACGTTGAGATTCCCTCTCTCCATGCGTCGTACCAATGCCCCCCGACGACCCGCACGATGTGCTTCGAACTGTCCGAGACGCAATTCAGGATGAAGTGAATCGGACAGAATTTCTCCACGGCCTCCACCATCTCCCCGCTGAGACGATTGCCGTCGACAATCCCGATGCCGACACCCGGAGCGGTCATCATACGGTGGTTTTTCATCACCGTCTCCCGTCCCGCAACGCCGGGGAAGACGCTCTTTCTCCCTCCCGCGAACCCGGCGTAGTAGTGCAGCAGCACTTCGCCGATGGCGATACGGAGCTCCGACTCCGCGACGGTTCTGTTGATCAGCAGGCGGTTCCCGGTCGAGAGGACTCCCATCTCCACAAGGTCGGGAGAGTCGCAATCGTGATTTTCCACCCGCACGGTACCGAAGACCGCGTCGCCTACGACAGTACGGATCTCGTCATCGTTCATGGGGCGGTGAGTGCCGGTGGCGACGACAACCGTCACGCCGCCGCGCTTGATCCCAAGGCGTTCAAGCTCTTCGAGCAGAGGCGGCAGCATCTCGGCCGTCGGCGTGGATCGCGTCATGTCGTTGACAATAACGGCTACGCTTTGGGGGTTGCTTTGTACCACGATCTCCTCCAGAGAAGGACCCGCTGTCGGGGTCTTCAGCAGTTTCGCCGTTTCCACGCCCAGATTCGGAACAGGTTCGCCGCCAGAGGGCTCCAGCACCGCCAGGACATTTCTGTCGGGGATGGAGAGGAAGATATCCTCTCTGCCGGATTTCATCGTTGTCTTCATTCTTCCACTCTCCCGTCGCTCCTCTGATTCATGCGGCCATAGCCCGGCCCGACTGTGCTCTCTGCCAGAAGAATACGGCCGCCGCGAGGGCGACGCCGCCGATATCGGTGGCGATTCCCGGGAAGATAAGCAGGATGGCGCCCATGAACATCCCTGCTCTCTGCAGGATATTCATGGGAACATACAGGTAGTTCTGAAGCGCCGACGCGAGCGCGATCACGCCGACAACGCTCGTGATCGTGGAGATCGTGATCGAGATGAAGTTTCCGCCTACCAGGAGAAGCTGCGGATTCATAATGAATGTGAAGGGGATGAGGAATCCCGCAAGAGAAATACGGAAACCGGTCCAACCCACCGCCGAAGGACTCTGTCCCGAGAGGCCGGCTGCGCCGTACGAGGCGATGGCCACAGGAGGCGTCAGGTTGGAGAGGCAGGCGAAGTAGTATGTGAACATATGGGCGGCGAGAGGGTTCACACCCAGCTTCATCAGGGCCGGTGCAGCTATCGTTGCCGTGACGATGTAGCATGCCGTTGTCGGAAGTCCCATTCCGAGAATGATGCAGACGAACATGGTTAGGAACGTCGTGATGAGGACGCTGCCTCCCGCGAGGGAAACGATGTTGTCGCCCAGTACAAGACCGAGTCCGGTGAGATTCGTGATGCCGATGATGTTGCCGACGACCGCGCAGGCGATGCCGACCCCCACGCTCTGGCGGGCTCCCGATTCCATTGCCTTCAGGAATGATTTCCAGGTAAGCCGCGTCTCCTTCGTCAGGAAACTCACCGCCACGGAAGAAATTATCCCGTAAAAGGCCGCGTAAAGCGGCGTCCGTCCGATGAGCAGAAGATAGACGATGACGACGATCGGAATTATGAGCTGCCCCCGCTCCCTCATGACTTTTTTGATGGAGAGAATTTCTTCCCTGGGAATCGGTTTCATTCCCGTCTTCACCGCTTCAATATGGATGACGGCGTACTCGGCGAGGTAGTAGAGGACTGCGGGGATCGCAGCGGCGAGCATGATGACGCCGTAGTGGAGGCCGAGAAATTCCGCCATGATGAACGAAGCGGCCCCCATGACCGGCGGCATGATCATCCCTCCGGTTCCGGCAACCGCCACAACCGCGGCTGCAAAGACCGGTTTGAATCCGGCGCCGGTCATCAGCGGAATGGTGAATGTCCCTGTCGCGGCGACATTTCCCACGGCACTGCCGTTGATCATTCCCATCATGCCGCTGGCGACGATCGAGACCTTTGCCTCGCCGCCGATGGTCCGTCCGGCGAGCGACATCGCGAGATCCTTGATGAAGCGCCCCATCCCGGTCTCGGTCAGGAAGGTGCCGAACAGGATGAAGAGGAAAATGTAGGTCGAGGAAACTCCGAGGGAGATGCCGAAGATGCCCTCCGAAGAGAGGAAGAGCTGGTAGACGATCCGGCGGTATGTGAAACCCGTGTGCCCGAGAACCCCCGGAATATACTCGCCCCAGTAGCCGTACGCGAGAAAGATCAGGGCGAGGATCATCAGTTCCTTCCCCACGGAGCGCCTCGTGGCCTCAAGGACACAGACGATCAGGACCGCTCCCATGGTGATGTCCAGGGGGATCGCCGTTCCTCTCATACTGAAGGCGTCGAATGTGAAGAAGATATAGAGGCTTGATGAAACCGAGAGCAATATCCAGACGCAATCTATCACCGACGGACGGTTCCGCGGCGCCCTCTTCGAGCCCGGATAGAGAAGAAAAGTGAGGAGCACCAGAAAGGCGAGGTGAACGCTGCGCTGCTTCATGGCCATCAACGTGCCGAAACCCGAAGTGTACAGGTGGAAGACCGACATGGCCACTGCGATAGCACTGACGACAGCTGCCCATCGCCCGGCGTACTTCCGGAAGCGCGCTTCGGCGTCGGCTTTTTCGAGAACTTTCTCCGCCGCGCTTTCCGCATCCGTTTCCGGGAGTTTCTCAAGAAGATCGTTTTGTTGTGTCACGCGCTTTACCTCCAAATACACGGATGGGGAGGGAACGAAGCCCCCTCCCCTTTTTCCAGCGATGCGTCCCTATTTCGCGATCAGGTTTTCCGGAACGGTGACGCCCATTTCCTTGAAGTATCGTACCGCACCGGGGTGCAGGGGAATGGTCATTCCGTTCAGCCCGTTCTCGAGAACCGTGTAGGCGGTCGCCCGGTGAGCGTTCACAAGGTCCTCGTGAAAATCGTATGTCGCCTTGGTAAGGATGTAGATAAGTTCTTCATCCTGTTTTGCGTCGGTGAAAAGGATGTTGGCCAGGGCGAGGGTACGAATCTCCTTTTCCTGGTTAGGATATGTATTCGCCGGAATGGTGAAGGGGAAGTACCAGGGATACTTTGCGACGATCTCCTTGATTTTGTCCTCTTCGATCGAGATGAGCTCGGCCACGCCGGAAGAGAGCACGTCCATGATCGCCGCGGTGGGAAGCCCGCCCGCGATGTGCGTTCCCTCTGTCTGGTTGTTTTTCAGAAGATCGGCCGCCTCGTTGTACCCGACGAAGTCGGCATTGACGTTCACCTCGCCGGCGTCTCTCATGTAATTGAGCCCGTAGGCTTCCATCATCTCGCGGCTGTTGATCTCGGTGGCGCTTGCGACCTGACCGGGAACGAATTTTCTGCCCTTGAAGTCCGCGATCGACGCGATGCCCGATCCCTTGCGGACAATCCAGTGCATGACGTTGGGATAGAGGGTGAACATCCCGCGAAGATCCGTGTAGGGAGGCTTTCCGTCGTAGATCCCCTTGCCGTTGTAGGCATAGTAGCAGATGCCGTTCTGGCCGAAAGCGATCTGCACTTCACCGTCTCTCATCAGCTCGATATTCTGGGGCGTTCCGGCCGTGGACTGCGCCGAAGCCCTGCTGACGGCGTCAAGATTCCTTGACCAGATGGTCGCCATCGCATTGCCGATGGGGTAGTAGGCCCCTCCCGTAGTCGCGGTGGCGATGTTGAGGCGGTAAGTCTTCGCCTCGGCTTCTCCGATCATGCTGCCCGCGGCGAACAGCAACGCGGAAACGACAAGAAGTGCGATAAAAATTTTTCTCACAACGATTCCCTCCTTTTGGTATGGAACTTCCTTCCCCTTCGCGGATACCGCGTTCAGGGTACAACGGATCTTACTCTCCGGGTCGCCACAACCTCCGTATCACATCCTGCAGGGGATGCCAGCACGACGGTTCCGATCTCCACCGGAGCCTCCAGGGACACTGAGCGGATTTCCTTCATCACCTCCCGTATTCTGGCCAATGGTACCGGGCGATTCGTGCGGACGCTCGCAAGGGGGAAATCCCCATCCCGAACGGGAACGCTGGAGGCGATCGTTCTCATGGGGTTCTCCACTTCCTGCCGCGCCCACGTCTCTCCCTTTGCGCACACATTTCCCTGAACTCTTGTCACCACAGGCGTCTCATCATTGTCGACATCCACCACAATAGTACAACCGTTTGGGCAGACGACACATGTCAACTCCCTCGTGCTCATTCCACCGTCACCTCCAGCGAGGAGCAACCTGCGAGCCGCTCTGTTTTCAGATCGAGGCGTATCATCTCGGCAGGATGAAGCCGCATCTCCTTTTTCCGTGCGATCTCCCTGTCACCGTCGCGCACGACGACGCACCGATTCCTCCATGGACCGGTCACTCGAAGGGAGAGGGTGCAGTCTCGCTCGCCCGAGACTTTCTGCGGCAGTGTGTAGCGCACTCCTTCACCCGCGGTCACCGGAATCGAAGCAGGCCGCGCGCACGTACCGGAGCGGACATGGCACGCGGCGAATCTTCCCGCCGCCTCGGCTTCCACGGAGACCCAGTCCACCAGGTCATGCACGTGCAGAACATTGCCGCAGGCGAAGATCCCCTCAACGGATGTCATGAAGGAATCATCGACGACGGCCCCTCCCGTTACCGGGTCCATCAGCACTCCCGCGTCGCGCGAGAGCTCGTTCTCGGGGATGAGCCCGACCGAAAGAAGCAGCGTATCGCACGGGACGAACCGCTCCGTTTCCGGAATGGGAGCGCGGTCCTCGCCGACGGAGGCGACGCGGACTCCCTCCAGCCGCCCCTTCCCCACGATCTCGGTCACCGTCGTGTTGAGGAAGAGAGGAATCTCGTAGTCGTTGAGGCACTGCTGGATGTTCCTCGGAAGGCCGCTCGAATAGGGAAGAATTTCAAAAACCGCCTCGACCGACGCTCCCTCCAGGGTCATTCTTCGCGCCATGATGAGACCGATGTCGCCCGAACCGAGAATGCAGGCTTTTCTCCCCACCATGATGTTTTCGAGATTCATGAAATTCTGCGCCGCGCCGGCCGTGTAGACTCCCGACGGACGGTTCCCCGGAATGGAGATCGCGCCCCTCGTGCGTTCGCGGCAGCCCATCGAGAGAACGACGGCGCCGGCGCGGATATGCCGCAGCGTCCCGCGGGTGCTCACCTCGATCATCCGGTCCGGAGAGAGAGAGAGGACGATCGTCTCCTCCATCGAGTCGATGCCGAGCTCGCGGAACCTGTCGATGTAGCGTGCCGCGTATTCCGGCCCCGAAAGGGCCTCCCGGAATGTGTGGAGACCGAAACCGTCATGGATGCACTGGTTGAGAATCCCGCCGAGGATGCGGTCGCGCTCGATCAGGAGGACATCGCAGCACCCGGCTTCCTTCGCGGCGATTGCCGCGGCGAGCCCGGCAGGGCCGCCTCCGATCACCACAACGCCTCTTTCGACCGTCTTCAGCGCTGTTTTTTTTCCGTTCACCGGGAAGCACCTCCATTCTCAGGGCGCACCTTGCCGACGAAGAGAGGTGAAGACGATCCGCGTTTCAGAAAATCCGCAGGCTCCCAGCCGAATTCGTCCCGGAGAATACGCGTGATGCGCGGGACACAGAAGCCTCCCTGGCAGCGTCCCATGGAGGCTCGTGCGCGGTATTTTATACTGATGAGCGTCCTCGCGCCCAGCGGATTTTGAATGGCGTCAAGAATTTCCTGCTTGGTGATCTTTTCGCACCGGCAGACGATCTCGCCGTAGTTCGGGTTATCGGCGATGCGCTCCGCACGTTCATCCGCCGGAAGCTCCGAGAAGAAGAGGGGACTGCCGGGACGGACGGGGTTGAACGATGGATCGGGCAGAAGGGGAATGTGCTTCTCCACCATCCCGCGTACCATCTCGGCTATGGCGGGAGCGCAGGTAAGCCCCGGGCTTTCGATGCCGACGAGGTTGATGAACCCGTTGAAATCCTTTCTGTCCTCGATGACGAAATCCTTGTTTCCTCCCACTTCCGGGGGAGTCTGCTTGGGGCGGATTCCGGAGAAGTTCCGGATATAGTCCGTCATGCGGATCTCGCTCAGGAGCTCTTTCCCCTCGCGGCGGAGTTCCGTCATGACATCGCAGGTGCAGCTGTGATCCTCGGGGTCGTTCAGGTATTCGGCGCTGGGGCCGATAATGATGTTGCCGTCCACCGTCGGCGTGAGGTGAATTCCGAGTCCGGGAGCGTTCTTCTTGGGGGCCGGATAGATGAGGGCACGGAGGGATCCGTCGAGACGTTTGTCGAGGACGTAGTATTCTCCCCGGCACGGGTAGATCGAGTACTCCGTTATGCCCGCCATTCTGCAGATCTCAGCCGCAAAAAGTCCGGAAGCGTTCACGAGGACGCCTCCCGTGAAACGGCCCCCCGCTGCCGTGGCGACCTCCCACCCTCTTCCGGCGAGAGCGGTTATTGAAGAGACCTTCTGACCGAGATGAAAATCCACGCCGTTCGCGAGAGCGTTCTCGGCCAGGCCGATCGTGAGTCCGTACGGAGAGATAATGGAACTCGACGGGGAATAGAGCGCAAGGTACCCCTCCACTCCGGGTTGAATAACCTGCATCCGTTCTTTTCCGATGATTTCGAGGCCCGGCACTCCGTTGGCCTTGCCCTGTTCAAGAAGCCGGTACAGCGTCGCCTCGTCCTCGTCGTCGAGGGCGACCGTCAGCTTGCCGATACGCTTGATCTTCACCTTCAGGTCCCGGCAGAGATCATCCATCATCGAGTTTCCCTTCACATCGAGCAGAGCGCGAAGCGATCCCGGAGCATAGTTGAAACCGGCGTGCAGAACGCCGCTGTTACGGCAGCTCGTCCCGAACCCGACGTCCATCTCCTTCTCCAGAACCGCCGCCTTCACCCGGAAGCGTGAAAGCTCCCTGGCTATGGCACACCCCACTACTCCTCCGCCAATCACAAGAACGTCGTAGTCGTGCGACACCCTGTAACACCCGCTTTCGAAGAAAAGGACATTTTTCATTTGGTAGACCAAGGTCTTCCAATAAATTCGTCTTTATAGTATCATAGCAGGGAGAGCAAGACAAGAGAAATGCGCAGAAGATTTCAAGTTATATTTTTAACAAAAAACGGTCCTGCGTATTCCGATCCTCATCCGGAGGGAACAAATGAACAAGTCCCGCAAAGAATTGATACAGAGGTTGTCCGACATGATTTCGGAGGGAAGCATCGTCTCCGAGGGGAAGCTTCCTCCCGAACGGGAACTCGCCGCTCTCCTGGGAACGACCCGCCCGCTGCTCCGCGAGGCGGTCATCGCCCTCGAAGCGCTCGGCGTCCTCGATATCCGGGATCGCCAGGGAATTTTTCTCGAAGAGGGAAAAGGCGGAGAGATAGGATATGTCCTCGGGCAGGCGCAGGTATGGCCGCTCGAAATTCTCTCTCAGGTAATGGAGATACGCCAGCTTCTTGACCCAGGCGCCACTGCCCTTGCCGCAGTCCGCCGGAGGGAGCGGGATCTTGCGAAAATGGAAGAGTGTATTTTCGTGCTTGAAAAGCTCCATGCAGAGAAGGATCCGCAGGAAGCGCTGCTGGGAGCCTACTGGAATACCGTCCTCCATGCGACCATCTTCAAGGCGACCGGAAACACGCTCCTGGCGAGACTCTACGAGAGCCTTCTCGAAATGTCGGAAAAAGGAATTTCCGCGATGCGGATGGAGGTGCTGGATTCCTCGGCCCCCGAGCGGACGGAGTCCATCCTCGAACAGCACCGCAATCTCGTCGCCGCCATACGGGACAAAGACGTGACAAGAGCGAGAGAAGCCTCCAGAACCCACCTCAAATTCACCATCAATACCTTGGTGGAGCTGAGCAAGGTCTCCCCGGTCTCGGACTTCTTCGCTGAAAGAATGGATTCTTCGCCGGATTAAGCAGGATTATCCGCTAGAATCAGAGAAAAAAACCACTCCGTTCAATTTAAAAAAGAGACGTGGAAGGGAGGGCTTCCGGAGAAGACCCCCTTCCACTCTTTACGGGCGTTCCCCACTCTTGGAAAAGAAGACCGGAAGGCCGATATAGACACTGTATCCTCGAAAGGGACATCAAGAACGGAACAAAAGACGTCTTGAAATCCTTCAATACAACCTGAATTCCGGTCCGAAAATACTGTTCACTTCATCCTTGCAATCAACACCGTAAGAAGAGCACCGTACACCGCCATAGTGAGCACGGAGAGGCTCAGTGTTTTCGAAGATTCAATCGCCTCATCGACGACAGTTCCGGCAAGGCGAAGAGATTCCTGGACGAAATCCTCGCGAAGCTTGCCCACGCTTTCCCAAAGAGCCTCACCAGAAAAGACGTATTCACCCGACAGCTCTTTCAGGGAAGCAAGCAAGCGTAAGTAAGAACCGAGAACACCCCGAAGAATTTCCGAAGTACCGAACATACGGTTTATCCGTTCAAGGCTTGATTCGTCGAACAGCACACTCCGTACGTTTCCGAAATCGACTTGCATTTTTTCGTGCGCTTCCGCCGCGGCGCCGAATTCTCCCGTAGAAGATTCTCCTTGCGAGAGAGCGAAAAGGGCTCGTTCCAGATTCGAAACAGAATCGACCATGACCTCCACGGCACGAAGAGACAAAATACGGGATTCGAAGTACGGCTGCTCTCCTTCTCGTATTGCTCGTTCAAAATCTCTTCGCTTGCCGGCAAGCAGATCCTTTGCTTCCGTTCGAAGAAATCCTATCATCCCCTCGACCTCCGCGCGTCGATTGACCACCTCAACCGACAGGGCGCTCAATTCGTCGAGAAGGGGAAGGAGCACTCCTGTGCGTTCAGCCACTTCGTCTATGCGTCGAGGAAACCAGTCCATGCCCGTTTGACGGGAGATAGCATTCTTCGCCTCGGAAAGGCTGAACTGAAGATCTTTCAGTGCTTTTTGCGCTGCATCGATACGAGATTCCCGTTGGACATGAAGGCCGCTCATATTAAAAAGAGCAAAACCGACAAGATTTTCGATCCGGTGCATGTTGTTCGTCCAGGGAATCCATTCTTGCTCCAGGATCCCGGCGTCATGGATTATTCCGTCGAGGTTTTCGTACACCGACCAAACAGCCGCCGCGAAAATCAGCATCAGAAGAACTGACACGCCCCCCAATATTCTGTTTTTTTTCAAGTCTTTCAGCATACTCGCCACCCCGTATCGTAGAGTCAGCATGCCTCCCTTTCGAGACCCCCGAGAAACACCTATTCAAGGTTTAAATGCGCCATCGAATCGATCGGATATTTCAGTCGACGAATTCACGCAGCACGGAGAGAGCTTCGGGGAACGCGCTCCGGCCCAGTCCTACCCGGAAGTGGTTCCAGTCCACGTCGAAGACGCTGTCCGGAAGGATCATCAGGCTTCGATCGTGAACCGCTCGTTCGCAGAAATTCTTCACCGGCTGGTTTCCAAGAAGACGAGGAAACGCGACGGAACTCCCGAGGGGTTCGAACCATTCGAAACGTCCGCTTCTTTCCAGGAAGAAGGTTCTGGCAAGGTCGAGATTCTTTTCGACGATCCCGCGGCACCGGTCCGCGAGACAATCAGCCTTTCGGAGAGCGGCGACGGCGAGGACCTCCGAGGGCGCTGACGAACAGATAGTCGTATAGTCCTTCAGTGCCGCGACCCTTTCCAGCAGCCACTTGTCCTTCGACGTGATCCAGCCGATCCGCAATCCCGGCAGCCCGTACGTCTTCGACAGGCCTCCCAGTGCGGCGCTCCTTCGAATCAGCTCCGGAGCCGAGGGAAGCCGGCGCGAAGGATCGTGCTCCAGCCCCCTGTACATCTCGTCGGAGAAGACGAAGAACCCCTTCTTCGCCGCAAGCTCGGCGATCGCATTCATCTCTCCGAGCGTCGGAAGGAACCCTGTCGGGTTGTGCGGGAAGTTGATGATGACAAGCCGGGTGTTCTCCTTGACAACCCGCTCGAGAAACGGGAGGTCAAGCTTCCATACGCCGTCCTCCTTCTTGAGATACCAGCGGGTGACCTCGCATCCCAAGGACTTGGGTATCTCGTAAAGGGACTGGTAGCACGGGCTGAGAACCACAACATGGTCATCCTTATCCAGCAGAGCGTTCAGCGTCAGGAATATGCCCTCTTCAGGGTTGAGAACGATGGCTTCTTCTGCGGAGACACCCGTCAAACGCCCGATCTCCTCAAGAAGAAGCGGATGCCCCCTCGCCTCCGTATAGGATAGCCTGAGGTTCCGCCACAGGGATTGCACCTCGGAATCCGCTCCTTCGAGAAGCTCGCTCGCCGACAGCGTCTCGCAATCCGACGGACTGAGCATATGCCGCACTGTAAATTCATATTTGGCGAAGTATCGTTCAAGGAGGAAATCCCGAACTTTCATTGCATCACAGCCTTCGAAGAGATTTTGACATCGTTTCTTCGTATTATACCCGTCATGCGGGCATTCTGGGAAGAGAGACAAAAAAGGGCGTCTCAAGACGCCCTTCCGCGGGACGAAAGAAGCCGGGAGCTACTTTTTCGGAACGAGACCTCCGGCCTGCCCCTTCAGCTTGAATCGTGAAACCGCCTGCTGCATCGCGGCGCTCAGGTTCACCAGCTCTTGCGAGGCAGAGGCTATCGACTCCACCACCTTGCTCTGTTCCTGCATCGAACGTGCGATTCCTCCAACCTGCTCCGCAATATCAATGCTCGACTTCGAGGCGCTGTCCATACCCGCCGTCATCTCTTCGGTACTCGCCGACTGTTCCTCTATGGTCGCCGCAATGGTCTGGATGCTCTCTGTAACGTTGTTCATACGCTTCACCACGTCCGAAATAACCGCGCTTGTTTCCGAGGCCTTCCCCACAAGCTCCTTCAGAATCTTCGACGAATTTTCCGAATCCTTCAGTGCGCTGCCGGTACGTGTCGAAATCTCGCCGATCAGCCGTCCTACCTCGCCGGCCGCACGGTTCGACTCCTCCGCCAGTTTCCGGACTTCCTCGGCCACCACAGCGAAACCGCGGCCTGCTTCACCGGCACGGGCTGCCTCGATTGCGGCGTTCAGCGCCAGAAGGTTCGTCTGGTCGGCGATCGACGTGATCATGTTCACGAAGCCGGAGATGTTCTTCACCGTCACCGAGAGATTTTCCACCGCATTTCCAACCTGCTCGCCCGCCTTGGCCGTCTCAATGATCATCGAAGCGATCAGCTGCATGGCATCGCCACCTTTCTGCGCAGCATCGGCGATTATCACGGCCTCTTCACCAGCCTCGGCTGCCGCTTTTGCACCGGCTTGCGCTCCGGCAGCGATCTCCTCCACTCCGGCGTTGGTCTCCTCGAGCGAAGCTGCTGCGCTCTGGGTCTCCGTACTGGTTCTCTCGGTAATTGCCAGCACTTCTTCTATCGACGCCGTCGATTCTTCCGCCGCCGCGCTCATATCCTCCGCTCTCGCGAGTACGCTGTGCGAACTCTCGAGAATCTCTCCGATCGAACCTGAAACGAGCGTCACCATCGAGTTGATCGCCTGTACGAGAAGCCTGACTTCCTTCAAGTTGCTCTTCAGGTCGATTGTCGAGGTCAGATCGCCCTTCGCAACCTCCTCCATTTTCTCGGCCACGATGCGGATCGGTTTCGCGATGCTGTTCGCGAGCCACAGCGCAATCAGGACGATGAAAAACGCAAGTAGAGCCGAAATAACAAGAATCACGTTCCTTAAAAGTCGAACAGGAGCCAGAAACTCCTGCTGCGGTGTCGTTACAGCAGCCAACCATCCGGTAAAAGGCACAGGAGCATAAGCATTCATCTGATCCCTTCCGTTGAAGAAATACTCCACCGTTCCGGAGCGACCGGCCAGTCCCTCGCGCATTGCTCGTGCCAGCTCCGGAGCGACCCTGTCGCTCTCGACGGAGAGATTCACTTTCGCGACCACATCCGCTACGGGATGAGCGACAGTAAGGCCGGTCCGATCGGCAAGGTAGGCGTAACCGCTCGTTCCCCAAACGACGGAGGCGACCTCCTTCGAGATGGTCTCCAGAGATTCGGTGGCCGCGAGAACGCCGACGACTTTCCCGTCTCTCATTATCGGTGAGGCGTATACGAATATCAGTTTGCCGGTGACACGGTGCGCGACAGGATTCGATACGACGGATTTCTTTTCCTTGAGCACCTGGATGAAATAGTCTCTGTCCCGGATGTTCGTCCCCTGCGTGTCACGCTTGACGAAACGAACCGCTCCGTCGGCATCCGCAACAAAAATTTCAGCGAAGGCATAACGTTCGTAAAGAGGGGCCAGGGACGACTCCTGCTCGTCCCAGTTCATGCTGCGGACGACATGGCGCTCCGCCTGGGTCTCTATGATGAGGGCGCGTTCTCTGAGATAGGCGTCCATTTTGATAGAAAGTGCCGAGGCCAATGCCTGCCCCTCTTTCCATGCGGTATCGATGATTGCCTCCCGGGAGCGGTCCACGGCAAAGAGGCCGACGACGGCTACCGCAGACAAAGCAACAACGAGAAATATCAAGATCAGTCTTCCTCGAAGCGAATTCATAATCACACCACCTTTTTTGGAATAATTTATAAATCGTAAAAATCGGTGCTATTGACCAAAGAACACACTATCTCTTAAGGAATACCCCCTTTTCAGACTGACACTGTGCCACAACAGATGGCATTGCGATAGATCCATTCATTCAATCCCAAGAAAACAGCTGGTCCGAAAACGAGCTTTCCTCTATCCGCTCAACAAAGAACCTTCGCTCCAATAGACAGCTGTCTTGTCATGAGATAATACCACAACGCCGGCCTATTCAACATAAAGAAATAGAAATTCGGAGTCCCGCTATTGCCTCAAACTCCGAATCGGCTCATTGATACTTCCGCACAACCCGAACGGACGAAAAATGACATTTCGTTGAAGCATATCCGCCGCCTGGAAAGAAATATACGTATTCTCCGGACGCGATGACAGGTTTACGAAACAAGCCATCGTCTCCTCGTTTTCGTACGATGCGCATAACATCCTGCTGCGTGCTCGTATTGGAATTATGTTGCATATGAAAGGACATGTTTTCGTTGCAGAAAAGCGCATGACAAGAGGTGATGTTTTTTCCGGGGCGCAATTGACTGAAAAATGAATGAGAGCGGATTCAACAGTGTACCTGACGGTACACCGCAAATCCGCCCTCTCTCTTCTTGTCTTCTTTACAAAGAACGGTCTGCTCTCTTCTTATAGCACCGTCACTTCGAGTCCGAGCCTCTCTCTCAGGAAACGCGCCAGGGGATCGGCGAAGCGGCCGAAGGCCACCATGTGGTGGCAGCCGAGCAGGGCGTCGAAATTTTTCTCCCAGCTCTTCAAGGCAAAGCGGAACTGGGTGCGGCAGGTATCGAGCCTCGGGTTTCCTATCAATGGAGCCTCGAAAACGACCGCATTCCGGAATTCGTTGCCGATGCGGAATATCGTCGCGTCCAGTTTTTCCTCCACCTCCACCCTCTGCGATACGGAGAGGCCCGTTTCGTGATGGGAGCGTATCTCGTACGGTTGCGGCACTCCGCCGAGAAGCTTGCGCGGAGCCGTGCAGTGGACGATATCCAGCGTATTGTCCAGATTGTAGACGGGATTCCCCATGAAGATCGGCAGACCCGTGACCGCCTTGCCGACGATCATGGAGACGGCTGCGTCGAGATCTCCCTCGCAGGCCGCTATCGTATCCGGTTCGTCGTTGAGCATCGAGAGCGCGACACAGGCTGTGACGCCGAGAGTCTTCGCAAGCGAGAAGCAGGAAATCGCGAGGGCGTTGCAGCCATGGCGAACCAGGAGGTTTTTGAGGGACCGGTACATGCGGAACGCCTTCTCGATCTGATCCATGTCAGGTTCCAGGCAGGCTTTGGCGCCCTCCGAAAAATCCTTCGCGAGCGAACTCGACACTGAATCGTTCCGGCATGCCTCGAATTCGGCGAAGAGCTCCTCAAGACCGATATGCACCGAAGAGATCCCAAGCAGCCGTTGCATCTTCCGGGTATCGACGCTTGCCGAGACGACCCATTCCTGCGTGTATCCCACGATCAGGATCCGCGCGCCCCGCACTCTGTGCGCCGCGGAGAGCCCGTTCGCGGCGGCCTCCCAGGACATGCGGTGGTAGACCTTCCCTATCCGCCTCCCGCTGTTCCGGAGAGCCGCCCACACGTCCGCCGCAGCTGGAAGCGCGTTCTTCGAGACAATCCGAAGCACGGTCTCCCGCACTTCGCCGGAATAGAGGTCGTCGTTCGGGAACCAGGTCCAGAGAAGACTCTCTGATGCCGCTTCCGCAGATGCGATCATCCTCTTCTGGACACCTCCGGAGAGAGGAACGAGGAGCGGAACGGAACGCTCCAGGGATGCGAGCGCGTCCTCAAGGTCCGCGTCTCCCGAGACGATCCTCGCGGGACGGAAGAGAGACGTGTTCTCATCCATGGAATCGAGCATATCCGCTATCGTCTTGCAGTCGCTGTCGAGCCTCCCCCTGTCCGGATAGTAGACGGGCGAGGCGAAAAGAAGAGGCTGTACAAAAAGTCTTGCGCTCATGAAAATTCCTCCTTCACTCCGTAAACCGATGGCGCTCCATCGGCGTTACCCGGTCATGCCTCCTGTGCCCCGCCAAGGTACGCCTCTTTGACCGCCGGGTCGCAGAGCAGGTCCTTTCCCTTGCCGTCGAGCGCCACGCGGCCGTTTTCGAGGACGTAGGCGTAGTCCGCAAGCGCGAGCGCCTGATTGGCGTTCTGTTCCACGAGTACGACGGTGATCCCCTCGTCGCGAATTCGCCGCACGGTCTCGAAGACCCCTTTCACGATGATCGGCGCGAGTCCGAGAGAGGGTTCGTCGAGAAGGAGCACTTTCGGCTCGGCCATCAGCCCGCGGCAGATGGCGAGCATCTGCTGCTCGCCTCCGGAGAGCGTTCCGGCCTGCTGACGGGCTCTCTCCTTCAGGATGGGGTACATCCCGAACATACGGTCGATGTTGCGGCGGGTCCTCGATCCGTCGGCCACGGTGTAGGCACCCGCCAGCAGGTTCTCCAGGACGGTGAGGCCGGGGAAGACCTGCCGTCCCTCCGGGACCTGCACGACTCCGAGTTTCACGACCCGGTGGGGCTCGCGGGGCAGCAGCTTCGCCGAATCGGCGCCTGTGCCGCCGGCCAGGAAAATCCGGCCGCGCTCCTGTTTCACAAGGCCGGAAATCGTGTTCAGCAGCGTACTCTTTCCGGCTCCGTTGGAGCCGATGATACTGACGATGCTCCCTCGCTTCACTTCGAGGGAGACGCCGAGAAGCGCCTGCACGTGGCCGTAGGAGACCCAAAGATCCTCTATACGGAGCATGACGCATCCTCCTTGCCGATATAAGCTTCCGTCACTTCGTGATTTGCGCGTATCTCGGCCGGTGTTCCCGATGCCAGGAGCTTTCCGAAGTTGAGAACATAAATGCGGGCGCAGAGCGTCATGATGACTTCCATGCGGTGCTCGATCACCAGCACCGAAAAGCCGAAGCGTTCCCGAAGACTGCCCACCAACCCGATGAACTCTCTTACTTCGCTGGGGTTCAGTCCTGCGGCAGGTTCGTCCAGCAGCAGCACCTTCGGCCCCGTCGCGAGAGCCCTCGCGATCTCGAGCTTCCGTTGGAGGCCGTAGGGGAGGTTGGACGGCTTCTCGTCTTCATATCGTTCGAGCCCCACCAGCGAAAGATACTCACGGCTCATGCCGCGGACCTCTTTTTCGCGTTTTCGGAAGGCCGCGCCCAAGGTGAAGAGGGAGAAAATTCCGTACGGAGAATATGGATCGGCCGCCGTCATGACGTTTTCCACCACGGAAAGTCCCTTGAAGAGACGGATATTCTGGAACGTGCGGCCTATGCCGCTTCTCGTGATCTCGAACTGCTCCTTGCCGGCGAGCTCGGTCCCGTCGAGGAGAATGCTCCCTCTGTCAAGTGGGTAGACGCCGGTAACGAGGTTGAACGCGGTGGTCTTACCCGCGCCGTTGGGACCGATGATACCGACGATCTCCCCCTTTCCCGCGGAAAAGGAGAAGTCGTCCACCGCCCGGACGCCGCCGAACGACTTGGTGAGGTTGCGCACTTGGAGCAAGCTCACGGCCGCACCCCCTTCGACCGGCTGAAAATCCGCCTGACCGTTCGCGGCGAGAGTTCGTGCTCTCCCATGATGCCTGCTGTCCTGTAGTTGACGATGACGAGCACGATGACGCAGTAGATCGCCACCCGCCACTCGGATGCGAAGCGGAGGAACTCGGGGAGCCACGTCAGGAGGACGGTGGCGAGGACGGTTCCGGTGAGGCTGTTGACCCCTCCTACGAAGACGATGATCGTCCACTCCGCGGAGATGATCCAGTTGAAGGCCGCGGGCTCCAGGTAGGTCGTGTAGAATCCGAAAAGGACCCCCGAGTAGCCTGTGAGAGCGCTCGCGAAGAGGAACGTGACGAGTTTGAGACGGTAGACGTTGATCCCCATCGATTTCGCCGCCAGCTCGTCCGAACGGAGCGCGAGGCACTGACGGCCGTATTTCGAGTTCTTGTAGAGAATGACGAGTGTAAGGCATACTCCGACGCTCGCGAGGACCACGGGCAGCGTCGTGAGCTGCGGAATGCCGGAGATGCCCATGGCGCCTCCGGTAATGTTCGCCGAGTTGTTGAGGAGCGCGACGATGGCCTCGCCGAACCCGAGCGTCACGAGGGAGATATAGTCTCTCCGCAGCCGTACCGTGGGCAGTCCCACGAGGAGCCCCGCCGCCATTGCCGCGGCGATGGCGAGAACGACCGCGGGAAGGACCGGCATGGAATAGTTCCGGATGAGGACCGCCGAGACGTATCCGCCGATGGCCATGAAGGCGGCCTGCCCCAGAGAAAAGAGTCCCGTAAGGCCGGTGATGAGGTAGACGCCGAGCACGCCGATAAGCGCTATTCCGGTGAAGATGACCGTGGAAACCAGATAGTCCATCCTGTTTCCTCCTACGCCTTTTCCTGTACGATGATTCCGGCTATTCCGCGCGGACGCACCAGGAGGAAGGCGAGCATCACGACGAAGATGAAGACGGGAGCCCATCCGGCCCCTACCCAGGAAATGAAGAAAACTTCGAGCACACCGAGAAGAAGCGCGCCGATCACCGCTCCGAAAATACTCCCCAAGCCGCCGAGGACCGAGGCGACGAATCCCTTGACCACCATCTGTCCGAGCTGCGGATAGAGCGTGTAGTTCATGCCGAGGAAGACTCCGCTGACGCCCCCCAGTGCTCCCGAGATCATCAGGGCCATCGTCACGAGGAAATCGGGGTTCATCCCCATCAGCTGAACGGTGTTCACGTCGAAGCACGCCGCGCGGATACCGAGACCGACCTTCGTCTTGTGGAGAATGAAGAGCAGCGCAAGCAATGCGGCGATGGAGAGAAAGAACATCAGCATGTCGGTCATGGCGACATTCACGCCGAAGACGGGCACGGAAGAAGTTGAAAAGAATCTCGGATAGGAGTAGAAGTTGCTGCTGGCGTAGATCGTGATCAGGTTCTCCAGCAGGATGCCCATTGTGATCGACGAGATGAAGTAATAGACAGGTTCGCTCTTCGTCCTGCGCAGGCGGCGGAAGGCCACCCTCTCGACGGCGGCGGCGATCAGCGCTCCTGCAAGAGCGGCCGCGGCGAGAACGGCAATGAAGAGATAGAGCGATTCGAGATGCTCCGCCAGGTAGCGGGACGCCACGTATCCTGCGTACGCGGTGACGGTCATGACGCCGCCCTGGGAGAAGTTGGAGAATTTCAGGACGTTGAAGATCAGGGCAAAACCGACCGCTATGAGCGCATAGACGGAACCGAGGGAGATGCCGTTGATTATGTTCTGCACCAGCATGGAACCAGCTCCTTTACCCTTCCCGGCACGACGCCGGACAACACATCCGGAAAAAAGGCAACGAATCATCCGGCGAAGGAAGGGAAAATGAGAGGCCGCCCTCTCTTCTTTCAGTCAAAAGGGCGACCTCGCGAGGAAATACCGGAAGGCTATTATTTATGCTTCTCTGGCACGTAGCGGCCCAGCTCGACGTATTCTCCCTTTTCGATCTTGTACATCACCATTGACAGCCCGACCGGCTGATGTGTCTCCGGAGAGATGGTCAGGACGCCGGTCGTCGCCTGGAGATCCTTGACCTGCGGCATGCCCGCCATGATATGCTCGGCGGAAGCTCCTCCGCCGAGCCTTGCCGCTTCCTGGATCAGCAGAATCTTGTCGTAGCCGAGGAAGACCTTGTTCACGGGATTTTCGCCGTACTTCCCCTTGTAGATGTCCCAGACTTCCTTCAGCTGGGGCTCCTTCTCGGAGAAGTTGTTGGCCAGGTAGATGTCGTTGGCCGCTTCAGGGTCGTTCACGAGCGCGGCGAAGGGGGGGGCGAAGTCGAGCCCGCCGATGATGGGAATATCGAGGCCAACCTGCTTCCGCTGGTTCGTCACCAGCACGGCCTCCTGAATGTAGTTGGGGAAGTAGATGCAGTCGGCTCCCGCATCCTTGATCCTGGCGAGCTGCGTCTTGAAGTCCTTGTCGCCCTTCGTGTAAACCTGCTCGGTGACGATCTCGCCGCCCGCGGCCTTGATGTATTCAACATACGGTTTCATCAGCGAGACCGCGAAGGCGTTGGACTGATCGTACAGCACGCCGACCTTCTTGAGGCCGAGGACGTCGATCGTGTAGCTGGCCATGATCTCGGAGTACTGGATGCTCGAGGGCTGCATCAGGAACATCGCCGCCTGCGGCTTGCCGTCCTCGCCCACGGTTACGCGGGGGTCGATGAAGCTGCCTATGACCGGCACTCCCGCCCTGTTGGCGATCGGTGCGAGCGCGAGGCCGATGTTGCTGACGGGAGGTCCGACAACGGCGACGGCCCCGGAGCTTACGAGACTGTTATACCCCTTGATGGCCTCCTGAACATTGGCCTTCGTATCCATGGTGACAAGCTTCAGCATAGTGCCGTCGATGCCGCCTGCCGCATTGATCTTCTCGATCGCGATCTCCGCACCCCGTGTCACCGCGTTGCCCCACACGGAGGTGGGACCGCTGATATCCTGCATGTTTCCGATCAGGAGCTCCTTTGCAAGAGCCGTACCGGAGAGCGCCGCTACGAATATTACGAGTACCGCGCAGAACAACCACTTTCTCATACCGATCCTCATGTCTTTGTTCCCTCCAATATTGAAGTGTCTTTAGTACGCTTTCCGGGAGGCCCTGTGCTCCTTCAGCAAGGGGCCGTACACCTCCCGGTCTTTCGCATAGCATCCGGTGGGACCGCCCTGGGACATCACTTCACTGCAGAGACTGCACGAAACGCATGTTTTCTTCGGATCAACCGCCCCCTTCTCAAGCACATCCCTCGGAAGATCGGGATAAGCAAACCCCGTCCGTCCAAAACCAGCAAACGTCACAGCCTTCCGCGCCACATTGGACGCGGCGGCGAAAACCCCGAAATGGCGGAGCCACGTGTAGCCGGAACCGGTGACCGGAAGGTCGGGAAAGGCCGTCTGTACCGTTTCCGTCAGCGAAAAGAGGCGGGCGACACCTTCCAGCGGATGCTCCGGCGCCTCGATGTTCCCCGGTATGAGACGGTCGAAGGGCCGGACAAGCCACGGATTGTAATAGGGCGTTCCCGTGGATGTGGTGAGCAGCTCCAGTCCGAGCTCTTTCAGGATGCCGAGGAGCTTGAGCGGTTCGCTCATGTCGGGAAGAGGAGGATCGGAGCGGTCGCACCCCCAGCCGTAAGGATAGGGAAATCCGTCGAAGAGATTCATCCGGCTGGTCACAAGAAACTCCGGATTGGAGACCGCGGAGCGGATACGACCGGTCAAATCGCGCAGGAAACGGGTTCTGCCCTCGAAATCCCCTCCGAACCTGCCGGACCGCAGATGCGCCGCCAGCAGCTCTGATCCGAGATAGCGGTGGCAGCTTTTGATGTCGATGCCGTCGAAGCCGATTTTCTCCGCACGAACCGCCGCCTCGACCATGCGATCCTGTACCGCCTCGATATCGGCATCCGAAAGTGGTTCCACATCCTCCGGGACCTTTGCCCTCCTGTCGAGAAGAGGATATCGGACCGTCAGGCCGGGAGTCGTTCCCGTCGCGTGGCGGTATCGTCCGGCATCCTGAAGCTGGAGCAGGCAAAGAGGCGCATGGGAGGAACCGAAAGCCGCCATCGCCGCCTTTCTCGTCTCTTCGAGAAGAGATGCGATCGCTTTCTCGGTTGAGGCGCCGATGCACATCTGGCGGTCGCTGCTTCGCCCCCCCTGCCATACAGCGCACGCTTCAAACTGGATCAGTCCCCATCCGCCCGCCCCGTAGCGGCGGTAGCGGCGGAAGGTAAGATCGCCCGGCGTCCCGTCAGGGAGGGAGTCTCTCCCCTCCATCGGGAGCGTGGAGAAGCGGTTGGGTGCGATTCGCCGCCCTACTTGCGCCGAACCGGCAAGTATGCCGAGGTTGTCGCTGAAGGAAATGGGCAGGCCGAGCGAATCGACCTTCCGGCGAAGCTCGTCCAGCGTATTGAAGCTGAAAGACTCATACTGTGCCATGGACTCTCCCTCTTTGTACGGCGCCTTTTCGGGAGGACACCGGATTTGAATGTCGGGTTGACCAAGGACAACCATGCTTTATTTTATTATACACGTTTGCCCTCCCGCTGAATACCCCGGATCCGACGGGTCGCGGGATGAACCGGAAAAACCCAGCAAGGCGGCCTCCTTGTCCCGGCAGAGCTTGGCCAGGTTCTCGGCGGAAATCTCGAGATGCTTCCGCATGGTCTCGCGCGCGCCCGTCTCGTCCCTTGAGCGGATCATCGAGACGATCTTCTCGTGCTCTCCCAAAATTCTCTCCGGCCATTGGGAGCGGGGAGTGGTCAGGAGATTCCGGTTCAGCGATTCCATGGCGCGTTCGATGATGGACGAGAGCCCTTCGTGCATCCGGATGAGCACTTCGTTGTGGGATGCGGCGACGACGATCCTGTGGAAAATATCGTTCCACCTGGCCCCCTCGCTCCCCGCGTCGTCGGCGTTCTCGCGGAAAATCCTTGCGAACTGCGCAAGGCATTCGTCCATCTTCGCGAGATCGGCGCCGGTCCGGTTGAGCGCGGCAAGTCCGGCCGCAGGGCTTTCCATCATAATGCGCACCTGGAAGACCTGCGGAAGAATATCCGCGGGCCAGGTCGCATACAGGTCGAGACTCTGATTGAGCCTTCCGATTTCGGTTCCCTTGACGAAAAGTCCCTGCTTCCCCCTGACTTCTATGATTCCAAGCGTTTCCAGGACGATCAGCGCCTCCCTCATCGACGTTCTGCTGGTCTGCATGAAGGAAGCCATTTCCCGCTCCGTGGGAAGTTTGCCGTCCGTGACGATGGAACCGTCCTTGATGGCCGCGTATATTTTCTCCACGAGAATCCTCCGTGATTCGTTCATTGCCATCCTTCCTTCACGCCCGTTTTTCCGCATTCCGGCCAGAGGTATTTCTGAACGGTGCGATTGATTTCCCATGACGGTTGTCCATGGACAACCTCATTATACACAAACCGGACAAAAGAAAAAAGACGTTCCGCAACCGGGAGCCGCGGACGAAAAATGCGCTACCGGATTTCGCAGGAGCGTCTATCCACTCGGGAACTTCTCTTGACAGTCACTGCAGCGTTTTGCCTTGTCAGAAAAAAAATCCGAATACCCCGCAAATTATCCACGAAATCTGATATCATGAAGTGGAGTGAGGAAGATCGCGGAGCGCAGCCGACCGTCACTTTCAACGCAGAGTTCTCAATAGCCCGGGACTGTATGCTCCATCCACGAAGGAGGTCGATATCGTGCACACAAACAGAAAGGCAAGAGTTTTTTCGGCTTTTCTTCTGGCTTTTTTTATCGCGGGAGGAGCGCTTGCACCCATTTCTTCCCTCGCATTCGTTCCGCCTCCCCTCCCCGGGGATGAAGAAGAAATCGAACCGCCGCCTCCGCCGGTATTCGACGACGAAAGTGTGAAAACCGAAAAACCGGAGCCGACTGCCGAAACGAAGCCTGCAATCCAGCCGAAGCCGGAGGCACCCAAGCCTCAGCCCAAGCCGAAACCCCGGCCGGTCCAAAAACCGAAAGAACCTTCCTATTCCGCGGATCAGCTCTTTCGGATGGGAATGGACGCCTACAAGGGTGAAAACGGTGCGGCACAAGACTTCCGGGAAGCGCTGAAATGGTGGACCCGAGCTGCGGCGGCAGGTCATTCGACTGCCCAGTACAACCTCGGCAGCATGTACCTGAACGGCGAAGGAACCGAGCGAAATTATAAAAAAGCCGTCGAGTACTTTTCCCAGGCCGCGGGAAAAGGAAACGCGAACGCCGCGGAACAGCTGGGACACCTCTATTTCGGAGACTTTCTCGGCCAGCCGGACTACGCCGCGGCCGTAAAATGGTACGAACAGGCATCACGAAGCAACCTGGCCTTTTCGGAATTCCGGCTCGGTCTGATCAGCTACAAGGGACTCGGACGTCCCAAGGATGCCATAAGAGCCTTCTACTGGTTCGACCGGGCTGCAAGGAACGGATATATCGACGCGATGGTGAACCTCGGCGTTCTTTATGAAAAGGGAGACGGCGCGGTCTTCAGCCGGGACAAAGCGCTCCACTGGTACGGACAGGCCGCTGAGAAGGGTTCGGCGCTCGGTATGGCGTACCTTGGCGAGGCATACTACCAGGCAAGAGGGGTTCCGAAGGACGAGAAAAAAGGGATCGGGCTTCTGGAGCAGGCGGCGGCACAGGATCTGCCATACGCGCAGAGAAGGCTCTACGAGATAGACCGTATAAAATACATGCGCTACCGGAAGGTTGAGGAGACACAGTAAGCAGAAAGAAAAGAGAGGAGAAAAAGCCGCGCCATGCTCTTCTCCTCTCTTGGATATCGTCCGCGAACCTCCGAGCCGGGGCCCTACGGAGACGGCTCCTTTTGGTTTTTGTGCGCCTCTCTCCGGGCGATGAACTCCTCGAGTTTTCCGACATGCTCCTGAACAACCGCGTCGGGAGAGATGGCAAGCCCTTCACGATACTTCTCCAGCGCCTCCTCGTACTTTCCGGCAATCTGCAGCTCGGCGGCATGCTTCCACACGGCCACGGCCCGATCTCTCGCCTCGTTCCGCTCCTCTCTTCTCCGGAGCCGGGCGATAAAATCCTCCATCTTCGTCACGTGATCCCGGACAACGGGATCTTCGAAGATCTCGAGCCCCTCCCGGTACTTCTCAAGCGCCTCTTCATACCGTTTCTCCTGCTGGAGGAGAGCGGCCTGTTCCCAGATTTCGACAGCATGCTTCCTGGCCTCGGAATCCTCGTCCGGAGAGCTGAGAAAGGCGCTTCCTGAAAGCCCCGAAAGGATGCTTCCGACAGCGCCTGGAACGACGTCTCCCGAAACGACCGGAGGCTGTTGTTCCGCCGCTGAGGAAGAACAACGGGATAATAACCCGATACACGCAAGCACGATCAGTATGCCTACAGAAAATGGAAACCATTTTTGCATGAAAAAGCCACCTCCATCGGCTCTCCGCGCCGAACCATCCTTTTCTAATCGAGATCCACGCTGAAATCGACGAGGATGACACGTCCTCCCGAGAACGTCACGAAGAGGTTCGCGTACCCCGAATCGTCGGACCATCCAAAAACCGATCCCTGCTGATATTGGGGAACGCCGAGCTCACGAAATACCTGAAGCGCGGGAGCTCCCAGACCGAGCCCTTCACCCAGCAGCGCATCTCCCTGCGAGAGCTTGACGCCGATCAGGCCGTCACTGTCTGCAGTGCGGAAGAAAAGGAGTTCGAGACCGGGATAGTGCAGCTCTGAAAAATCGACCTTGTAGTCGGGATCGTGCCGCCCGGGAACACGGGTGTCCTTACGGAAGGAGGGGGCGCCGAATTTCGAGACGGTCTCTTCGGGAGTTCCGCCGAAACGGTCGATGGTCTTCTCGAAGAAAGCGGAGAAAATCCCGCCCTGCAGCTCTCCGGAAAGCTGGTTCCATTCTTGCTGCGGCAGAGGCTCGACGAACTGTCCGTACACCCACCCCTCCACCAGCGGTCCGTCGGGCAGCGGAGTCCTTCCGATCAGCAGCGACCACGGATACGCATCCGGTCCCGGTCTCTCCTCGAGGACAACGGCATGCTCCCCTCCGGCGAACCTGCCGAGCACTCTTCCGTTTCGGAAGGGCTCCGCCCTGATATTGACATTCGTTCCCGAAATTTTCACAAGGAGCATCTCTGCAGCCTCTGCCGCGACATTACCTGAGGCAAAAAGGAAAGCGACGAGAACAAGCGCGCCGCATAGGGAACAACGAACGGATCTCATAACGCTCACTTCCTTTCCCGGAATCGTATATTCCGACTTCCTGCACCGGGCATTCTCCCGGTTCAGGGAGCGGGCCGGCTCTTCGCCGTGATCTCGCACAGCACCTCGGCGAGGCTCATCTTGTGCGCTCGAATCAATCGTTCCACCTCGTCCCCGTCGCGTCTCTCGATGGCGTCCAGAATGGCGATATGATCTTCATGCACTGTCCGTATCCGTTCGGGGCGGAAGGCAAAGACGACATGAGAGTACGCGCCTCCGTCCCAGAGTTTGAAGATCATGTCGTTTAACAGAGGGAAGGGCCCCATGCAGTAAATCCTCCGGTGAAATTCCTTGTTCGCCGCGATCAGGCGTTCGTCGTCCATTTCTTCGGCCAGTTTTCCCATCTCCTCCACCTTGCGGCGCAGCTCGGAAAGAAGCGTTTCATCGATGAAAGGAAGGGCGATTCTGGCAGCATATCCTTCGAGCGCTCCCCGGATGGACATGACCTCGACGATCTTTTTCGGATCGAAGACGGTGACACGGGCCCCGCGATGAGGTTCGAGCACCACAAGCCCCTCCGCCTGAAGCTGTTTCATGGCCTCCCTGACCGGAATCGCTGAGACCCCCAGCTCCCTGGCGACAGTCGCGACAACAATGCCGGTCCCCTGGGGCCATTCTCCGGAGACGATTCTATCGCGCAGCAGTTCGTACACAAAACCAGATTTCGTCTTGTATTTTTCTTTCAGCGACATGGGAACCTCCAAGTGTCGAAAATAAAAACTCGTGAAAGAGGCACAATATATTGTGCATATTATACCTTAAGACATGTTCGACCGGATACACCATCTTCGAAATCCGGAAAATATGATTGACAGGCGGACGAGCGAAGATTAGGATGGAGACGACAGGATAGATTCAATGCATATACTCTCTTCTTCAAGGGGAAGCCCGGTAAAATTCCGGCGCGGTCCCGCCGCTGTGTACCCGACGAGTTCATCATACCACCGGAAATTCCGGGAAGGGGTGAACGAGGATGACGGAAGCCAGAAAACCCTGAAGAGGAGGAACGGTTTGACGCCTGCGAGGGTTCGGGTCGGCTTTCCCTGGAACTATTCCACGGCAAGCGGACGGCCCGGACGGATGATTTTTCCGTTCGGGTTTTTTATCGAGTGCGAATGGACAGGCGCCGGCGCACTCGAGCAGGGGCTGTTTTTTTTCGGAGGAGATGGCATGAACGAAACGACGGAACATGTACCGGCGGCAAAACACGACAGGGATCTCTCTCCTTCGGAGATAGAGAAGAAAAGCTTCCGGATCCTGGAAGAACTTCTGGGGGATTTCGAATCTCCCTTCGGGATACGCGAAGTGATCAAGCGCGTTGCCCACGCCACGACCGATGTGGAGTGGGCGAAAACGTTCCGGTTTTCTCCGGGCGCGGTCGACTCCGGGATCGAGGCGATCCGGCGGGGAGCCCCTATCGTCACGGACGTGGAGATGGTACGGGCTGGAATCAGAAGATCGGCGCTCGAACGGAGCGGGAGCAAGGTTTTCTGTTTTCTGAACGACTCCGATGTGGCGGAGCGTGCGAAGGCGGAGGGATCGACCCGTGCGCGACTTGCACTCCGCAAGGCCCTTCCTCTCCTGGACGGAGCCGTCGTCGCTATAGGAAACGCACCCACCGCACTCTTCGAGCTCTGTGACCTGGTCCGGAGAGGAGCATGCCGCCCTGCCCTCGTCGTGGGCGTTCCGATAGGTTTTGTCGGCGCTGCGGAATCACACGAGGAGCTGACGGGCATCGACTGCCCTTGGATCACCGTTCCCGGACCGAAGGGAGGAAGCCCCGCGGCGGCAGCCGTAGTGAACGCGATCATCAGGCTTGCGGCCGGCCCTGCGGACCTTGCGGAGCCTTCCTGCACCCATCAGCAGGAGAGAGTGTAGTACCGTCATGATGCAAACCGGCCGGAGCGGCTTCACAACCGGGAGTTGCGCGGCGGCGGCGGCGAAAGGCGCTGCCCTGCTGCTCCTCAACGGAGAAATCCCCTCGGAAGTCGAGATCGTGCTTCCGGGCGGCGAGTCGGGCCGCGATTGTGAAACACGAAAACTGAGCCTCTCCCCGGTACAGTGCGAATTGTTCGCTTCCTCCGCACGGTGCGCCGTGCGGAAGGACTCCGGAGACGATCCCGACAGCACCGACGGCATGCTCATCTTCGCCGAGGTCAGTCTCTCCAGCGAACCCGGGATCGTGATCTCAGGGGGAAATGGGATCGGGCGGATCACGCGCAAAGGCCTTGCGATTCCTCCCGGCGAGTGGGCGATCAACCCTGTGCCCCGCCGGATGATTCGCGACGAGCTTCTGCCCCTCGCGCCGGACGGGAAGGGGTTAGCAGTCACGATCTCCGCTCCCGAGGGCGAGGATCGTGCAAAAAAGACGTGGAATCCGCGCCTCGGCATCGAAGGCGGCATTTCGATCCTTGGAACGACCGGCATCGTGGAGCCGAAGTCGACCGCGGCCTATCTCGCCTCGATCGACCTCTGCATCTCTGCGGCGCACGCCTTCGATTCTCCGCGTCCGGGAACACTCTTTCTCGTTCCCGGATACGTGGGCGAGAAGACCCTTTTGGAACGCTTCTCCGTCCCGCCCGAGATCATCGTCAAAATGGGCGACCACGTGGGACACGCCCTGAAAGAGTGCGCCGCGAGGGGAGTTCCCACAGTCCACCTTTTCGGGCACGTGGGCAAGTGGGCCAAGGTGGCGGCCGGACTCTTCAATACGCACTGCGACTCCGGGGACGCCCGCCTTGAGACGCTGTCAGCATGCGCAGGTGCGATCGGGGCATCCCCGGAGCAGATACGAACCCTTCTCTCGCTGCCGCTGGCGGAGGAGGCGGTTTCCCTCCTCACCCGATGGGGGCTGCACCGGACGTTCTCTCTCGTGGCCGAGAGGGCGCATAGGCGCTGTACCCTGTACACCGAGCACAGGATCGCTCTCGGCGTGACGGTGCTCTCGCTCTCCGGTGAAATCCTGGGGAGCTTTCCTGAAATTCCGATTCCGCCTTCCGCCCTGGAAAAATCGGAGGAACTGTCATGGGAAGATTTACCGTCGTCGGTCTAGGACCGGGCAGCCCGGAGTATCTCCTGCCCCTCGCACGGCAAGTGATCGAAGAGGCGGAGACGCTCGCGGGAGGACGCCGTCACCTCGCGCCTTTCGAAGGCGGAAAGAAAAAGCTCATCTTCCTGGAAAACGGGCTGGAATCCCTGCTGGACGCCGTCGACTCCCGGCGAGAGAGCGAACGGATCGCCCTGCTCCTCTCCGGCGACCCGTGCATCTTCAGTCTGCTCGGCCGCATCGCGGCCCGCTTTTCTCCCGGCGACTACGAAGTCGTTCCGGGACTGAGCAGTTTTCAGCTTCTCTTCGCACGCCTCGCATCACGCCCTTGTCCAGCCGGAACGAAGGAACCCCCGGAGAGCAGCGGCGCCAGGCGACACGGGTTCTTCTGGAACGATGTCCGTCTCGAGAGCCTTCACGGGCGCTCTCTCGACAGCGCGGCTGCACTGCTCGGAGAGGATCGCCGGACGCTCTTCTTCCTCGACTCGGAGAACTCGGGGCCGGCGGTCGCCGCCTTCCTGAGGAAACGGGGTTTTCCGGACCGCCCGGTGACGCTGGCGGAAAGGCTGGGGTACCGGAATGAACGCATTTGCGAGACCTCCCTTTTCAATCTCTCGGAGGAGAGAACCACGGAAGGGCTCGCCCTGCTCCTCGTCGAGCCGGGCCCTCTTCCTCCCCTCTCGAAGGGAGTGCTGCCCGACGCCTGGTTCCGGCGTGCGGAGGGAGTTCCTCTCTCCAAGGAGGCGACGCGGGCGCTCGCCGTCTCGCTGCTTCTGCCGCTCGACGGACTTCCGGTCCTGGAGGTCGGCGCCGGCTCGGGCGGCATCACCGTCGAGCTTGCACGGCGTATCGGGAACGGGTCGCTTGTCGCCGTCGAACGCTCGGCGCCTGCTCTCGGCGTCGCGGAGGAAAACCTTCGGCGTTCGGGCGCCGGCATGAACGTCCGCCTGCTGCACGGCAGCGCTCCGGAGATCCTGGAGGTATCCCCCGGCATCCCCCCCCGCTTTTCCAGGGCCGTGATCGGCGGCCACGGGGGTTCTCCGGAGACGATCGTCGAAGCGGTTTGGGAACGGCTCGCTCCGGGCGGACGCCTTCTGGCGACCGCGAACATGCCGCCGACCGCGGACCGGATCTATCGCACCCTCAAGGACCTGGGAGCGTTCCCGGCCCTGATGCACGTGAACGCATCCTCGGCCCGCGATATGAAGACGTCGTGGATGCTGCTTGCTTCAAACCCGGTCTTTCTCGTGTACGCGGACAAAAATGCGTAATTTTCCAGAACATCCGAAAAGAGGACATTGCAATGGTAAACCCTGAAAATCCCGTGCTCTTCGTCGGCGCCGGTCCCGGCGATCCCGAACTGCTCACCCTCAAGGGGAAGCGGGCGCTCGAAGAAGCCGATCTCGTGCTCTACGCGGGAAGCCTCGTCAACGGCGCTCTCCTTGAATTCTGTTCTCCTGCCTGCGAGAGGGTCGACTCCTCTCCCCTCTCGCTCGAAGAGCAGGTCGGAATGATGGCTGAAAAAGCCGGCGCCGGGGGCAGGGTCGTCCGCCTTCACACGGGTGATCCGAGCCTCTTCGGCGCGGTTGCGGAGCAGAAGGAACGCCTGGAGTCCCGGGGGTTGTCCGTCCGCTTCGTTCCCGGAGTGAGCAGCTTCCAGGCGGCAGCGGCAGCCCTCGGAATCCAGTACACCGTTCCCGGCGGGAGCCAGACCGTGATCTGCACGCGAAGGTCCGGACGGACGCCGGTCCCTCCCCGCGAGGATCTTCGCCTCTTGGCGGAACACGGCGCCACGATGGTAATCTTTTTGAGCGCCGACCAGGCCGAGGCCGTGGCCACCGACCTTATCGACGGAGGAATTCCCCCCGCGACCCCGGCCGCCTGCGTCTACCGCGCATCCTGGAATGACGAGCGGATCCTTGTCTCGACCGTCGGGAAGCTTCCCGGGCTCATGACGGAATCCGGCATCACGCGCCACGCCCTCATCGTCGTCGGCGAGTGCGTGACTTCGCAGGGGGCCCGAAGCTTTCTCTACTCGCCGGACTTCTTCCACGGCGCCCGTCCTGCCGCCCCCTCGCGGCGTCCGGAAGAGGAGCCTTTCCGGACGGAGACAATCCGATGAACATCGTGTTTCTCTGCTTCTCCCGGAGAGGGGAAGCTGTCGCGCAAAAACTCGTCGAAGCCCGTCCCGCGGACGAAGCGTCTCTTGAAACAGTCGTCCGGCCGGCGCCGGGAACTCTCGCCTCCGCCGTCTCCTCCTGGTGGGACCGGGCCGACGCACTCGTCTTCGTCGCGTCTCTTGGGATCGCAGTTCGCGCCGTCGCGCCGCACCTTTCCGACAAGGCTGCCGATCCTGCGGTCATCGTCGTCACCGAGGACGGCGGCGCCGTCCTTCCCGTCACGGGCGCACATCTCGGCGGAGGCCGCGATCTCGCGGAACGTCTCTCGCGAAGACTCGGGGTGAAGCCTCTGCTGACCACCAGCAGCGACCGGGCCGGTTTCACGGCGCCCGACCTCCTGTCATCCCGCTGGGGATGGCCGGTACGGGGGCGCGACCATCTCGCGGCCGCAAATGCCAAACTTATCGAAAGCGACTCTCTCTCATTCTGGACGGACATCCCGGAGTTGCTGCCTCCTCTGCCCGGGGAGTACGCGGCCGCGGAAATGACGGAAGCGTCGCTCATCATCTCTCCGCGGCGTCTCGAGAACGCGGACTCCAGGGTCCAGCTCGTTCCCCGCTGCATCTCGGCCGGCATCGGCTGCCGCAGGGGAATTCCGTCCGGGACGATCAGGTCCGTCCTCTTTCAAGCACTCGAGGCTCATGCCCTTCTTCCGGAGTCGCTGAAAGAGATCCGCACCGTGGAGGAGAAGATGGACGAACCGGGGCTGAACGCCCTCGCGGCGGAGCTGAATATCCCGCTGGTGATCGTGGGACGGCATGACATTCTCGCCCTGGAGGAGCGGTTTACGCCTTCGGCCGCTTCGCGTCGCCTCGGACTTCCCGGAGTAGCGGAGCCGTGCGCCGCGTCGGCGGGAACGCTGCTTGGCCCGCGAACCGCCGGAGATGGTGTCACAGTGGCTCTCGCCCTCTCGCCGGCCCGGACAGACGATCCGCAGTCGACGCGTACAAAGAGAGAGGGGAAGCTCCTGATCCTCGGGACAGGGCCGGGAAACGGCGAATACCTCACGCTGGCATGCCGCCGGGCACTCGAGGAGGCGGACGCCGTCGTCGGCTATTCTCTCTACGTGGATCTGCTTCCCCGGGAGTGGCTGGAGGGGAAGCTCGTCGAACGATACGCGATGGGCGAGGAGGAAAAAAGGGTGGAACGCGCCGTCGGCCTCGCCGAGGAGGGACGCGTCGTCGCGCTTCTCTCCGGAGGAGACCCTGTTCTTTTCGGCCTCGCCGGACTGGCGCTGCGGACGGCGCACGGGCGGGTCGAGGCAGCCGTCTTTCCCGGTCTCACCGCGGTGCAGGCCGCGGGCATCCTGCTGGGAGCCCCCTACGTCAACGGCATCGTGCAGATCTCGCTCTCCGACTACCTCCAGCCGTGGAGCGCGGTGCTGCGGGCGATGGAGGGCGCGGCTCTCTCGGGCCTGACCGTCGCGCTCTACAACCCCGTGAAACGGGATCTCGACGGGAAGATAGGAGAAGTCCGGCGCATCTTTTCGGCGCAAGGGTACTCGGCGGCGCATCTCGTACGCGATGCCGGGCGCGCCGCGCCGTCGGTCCGGAGGATCCCGCTCGATGAACTTTCCGCGGAGCATCTGGACATGCGGACACTGATCCTTCTGCCGGGATCTTCGGTCGAGGACGTGAACGGCATGCTGCTCGACCGCCGGGGGTACCGGCGGGAACGCGCCGGACACGAAACGGTATGCCCGGAAGCGGTTCCGGCGGAGATGGGGATTTTCCTGTGAAGGATCTGCTCTGCATCAGCCTCGACCACACGCTCGCGGACACGGCCGAACGGGCCGCCGCATGGCCGGAGGATACGCTGCACAGGTTGAAGAACGAAGGGCGTATCCTGGAGGGGCTCCTTCTAAGCACGTGCAACCGCTCGGAACTCTACCTGCGCCTTCCCCCGGAGACGAAAACGCCTCCGGAACTCTTTCACCCAAAGGCGCGCACTTTCGCCGGAACGGAGCTCGCCCTTCACCTGCTGCGCATCCTCCTTGGACTCGAGAGCCTCGCGTGCGGCGAATACCATATCGCCGGACAGGTAAAAACATGCTACGAAGAGAATTCCCATCTCTGCGGCCCGTGGCTTCACCGTCTCTTCCAGAGCTCCCTGCGCATGGCGAAGCTTCTTCGCACCTGTTATCATCCGGGCACGGAACCGTCCATCGCCCGCCTCATGCTCGACAGGTTCGCTTCGCACTTCCGTCAGGGATCGCTCTCGGTTCTCGTCCTCGGTACCGGGCAAACGGGCGAAGAGATGGCCAGGATGCTGCTTTCCCTCTCAACCGGGAGAGGTGCTCCGGGGACCGTCTCCATCGCGCTGACGAACCGCACGCCGGAGCGCGCCGAAACGCTGGCCGAAAGGCTTTCCCAACAGGCCGGACAAGTATCCGCGAATCCCGCACAGCAGCCGCGTGTTTTTTTCCTGCCCTGGGAGAGATGGCGCGGAGAGTCGGGCGCGTTCGATGCGCTTTTCTTCTGCACTGCGGCTCCTCTTCCTCTCTTCTCTATGGATGAGGCACGCGCAGGGCAGAAAATATTCGACCTCGGCTCGCCTCCCCAGGTCCGGCGTTCCTCCGCGTCCTGCGGAAATGCGCCCCTTATCTCGATCGACGATCTTGCCGAAACTGCCGAGGAAATCTCGAAGAGCTACAGGAAGCAGCTCGGCCGTCTCGAAACCGAGGCTGCCGCGGCGGCCGTATCCGTTCTATCGGAGCTCGAAACGCTCTCCGGCGAGACGTACAAGCGGCTCGTCCTCCGGAGGGCCGAACGGATCGTCGCCGACCGTGCCGAACGCACGGCGAGACGCACGGGAGCAGACGAGGAGACGCTCCGTAAAATGGGGTGGAGCGTCGTCAAGGCTCTCCTTTCGCCGGCATTCGCCGAATCGGAACCGCACGCCCGGAGACTCTGGAAGATCCTCTCGGGAGACATGGAGGAGCCCGGTGATGAGTAACGCAACGCGAAAAAGACAGTGGGGGGAAGCCGCCCTGATGATCTCCCTCGACGCCTCGGCCGGCCCCGTTCTCGTTGTCGGGGGCGGAGGAACGGGACTGCGGAAGATCCGGACGCTCCTGAAGGCGGGAATGGCGGTGACGCTCGTCTCCCCCGACGCACACCCCGACCTTGAATCGATGGCGGAGGAGAGAGTCATCAGCTGGAGAAGGCGCCCGGCCGAACGAAGCGACTTCGAGGAGCACGCATTCGCCCTTCTCGCGCTTTCACGCCCGGCGACAGAGGAGGTTCTCACCCTCGCGGATGGAACATCATGCCTGTTGAACTGCTGCGGAGCACCGGAGCTGGGAACATGGTCGCTGGCCGCGCAGTTCCGGACTTCCCGGAAAATCTCCGAAAAGAAACCCGGGCAAACCGCCGGGCCTGAATTCTTCCTCGTCGGCGTAACCAGCGGCGGACAATCTCCGGGAGGTTCGGCGGCGCTCAAGAGAAAGCTCCAAGAATACCTGGAAGGAGAAAGACAATGAAACTGTTGACGAGGGGAAGCCCTCTCGCCCTTATCCAAACCGGAAGGATCGCGGAATCGCTTCGCGCTCTCGGCTGTTCAGTGGAGATTGAATGCGTCTCCACCTCGGGAGACCGGGACACTTCCAGCCCGCTCTGTTCCTTCGGCGGTTCCGGCGCTTTTTCGAGCTGCATCGAGGACGCTCTTCTACAGGGCGTCGGCGACGGCGCGGTACACAGCCTGAAGGACGTCCCGTCCTGCTGCAGGACTGGGCTTGAAATCGCCGCGGTCTGCGAGCGGGATTCGGTGGAGGACATGCTCCTCTGCCTGGAGGAACACAACCTTGAGAGTCTTCCGCACGGAGCTTTCGTGGGGACATCCAGCCCGCGCCGCCGCGCACAGCTTCTTCGGCTCCGCCCCGACCTTTCCGTGAGGGAGCTTCGGGGAAATCTCGCCACACGCCTCCAGAAGCTCTCGGAAGGATCCTACGACGCCATCATCCTCGCACGGGCCGGACTCGACCGCCTGGGACTCGTTCCTCCGAACGCATCGGCGCTCCCCTTCCTGCCGGCCCCCTGCCAGGGAATCATCGCCCTCGAAGCGCCGCTGGAAGGAGCGCTTTTCCCCCTGGGAGAGCGAATCACCGACAGGCGGACACACCTCTGCTCCCTCGCGGAACGTTCGCTGCTGCGGACGCTCGGCGTCGGCTGCCACGTTCCATTCGCAGCCCTCGCGGCACTTTCCGCCGAGACGATGCTGATTCAGGCGGAACTCCTCGAATGCGACGGCCGGGATGCGGTCCGGCTCCGGCTTGAGGTGACGGTCAGGAATGCAGGGGACGCGGCCGGCGCGGGAAGGATTCTCGGAGAGGAGTTCCGGAACGATCCGGTCGCCCGGCGCCTGCTCAAGGCATGCAGCCTCCCTCCCCCGCTTCCGGCAAAAGAAGCGAACAGGCGCGGCAGAGAAGCGGAGAAGAACTCCGTCAGCGCTCCGAAACTCGCCGGAGGCAGCGTGTCATGACGGTGCATCTTGTCGGTGCGGGGTGCGGAGGACCTCTCTGGCTGACGCTGCGCGGGCGGGAACTGATCGAACAGGCCGGCCATATCGTCCATGACAGCCTGATCCACCCCGACCTTCTCCAACTCGCTTCCCCGGAGTGTGCCTTTCATCCCGTCGGGAAGAGGAAGGGGCGCCCCTCTCCGAAACAGGAAGAGATCAACGGACTCCTCGTGGAGCTGGGCGCAACGGGAAAGAACGTCGTACGGCTCAAGGGAGGCGACCCCTTCGTCTTCGGGCGCGGCGGCGAAGAAGCGCTCGCATTGGAAAAGGCCGGAATTCCGTGGACCTTTACTCCCGGCATCACGGCGGCGCTCGGCGGCCTCGGCTGCGCTGGAATTCCGCCGACGCACAGAGGGTGCGCGGACTCCGTCACACTCGTCACCGGCCACTGCGCGGACGGCGAGGAACCCGACGAAGAATTCTGGCGAACGCTCGGCTCTCTCCGGGGCACAAAAGCCGTCTATATGGGCGCTTCCTCGATGAAGAAACTCCTTCCCCTTCTGCTGGAGGGAGGGCTGCCGCCCGAAACGCGGTGTGCTGCGGTGACTTGGGGAGGGTGGGGGCGGGCGTTCGCGACCTCGTTCTTTCCGGCCGAACCTCCGGATATTCCGAGCCCGAGCATCCTCGCGATAGGGGGAACGGCGGATCTCCGCCTCCTCCCCGAACGCGGCCCGCTCTCCGGGCTTCAGGTCGGCCTCGTCCGCCCCGCACCCGAGAGCTGGAGCACGGCGAGGGCTCTCGAATGCCTCGGAGCCGACGCCTACAGCCTCCCCGTTCTCAAACTGGAGGAGATTCGAGCTCCGGGCGAGGAGGAGAAGATCGCAACGGCCGACTGGCTCGTCCTCACGAGTCCGAGAGGAGCATCGCTGCTGCTTGATCGGGTCGATCCGCGCAGAATATCTGGTCGCATCGCGGCCATCGGGGAAGGGACGGCGTCGGCGCTCGCCGTATTCGGCATCCGCGCCGACGCGGTCGCCTCCCCCTCGACATCCGAAGCGCTCGCCGCGCTCCTCACGGAACGGGTCCGGCCGGCCGAGCGCGTCGTCTTTTTCCGGAACGAAGCGGGATCCCCGCTCCCGGAGAAGGCCGTCCTGGCACGGGGGGCGACGCTGGAAAACATATCGGCCTACCGGATGGTACCGGCCCTCCCCCCGGGATGGGATTCGTACGAAACACTGTGGGATGAATGCGGCCTGGACGCCCTCGTCTTCGGCAGCGCGGCACTCGCCGCCGCGTGGAGCGAATACGCCCCGCCACCCGGCGCCGCAGTCCGGCTTGTCGCGTGGGGCGAGACCTGCGGAAAGACGGTCGAGCGGCTCTTCGGGCAAAAGCCCCTCGTGATGAAGAGCGCCGACTTTCAAGGCCTCGTCTCGGCGCTGGCGGAGGTACGCCGGAAAGATTCCTGACGGAAAGGTGTATTCCACTGAGCACTTTCACTGAGCTTTCTTTGAGTTGCTGCGAAAACAATCCTAAAAAGGAGAGAACGCCATGACCAGTACTTTGCCGCATCGTACGCGGATGCGACGACTCCGGGAGAACCGGGTGCTCGCCGAGAGCGTCCGGGAGACCTCCCTCGAACCGAGACAGATGATCCTCCCCTTCTTCGTCGTCCCCGGAACAGGGAAACGAACTCCGATTCATGGCCTGTACGGCGTGGATCACTGGAGCGCGGACAGGCTTTGCGAGGGGGTCGACGACGCGCTCGAAGCGGGGGTGAGGTCGTTCATCCTCTTCGGCCTCCCCACGGAGAAGGACGCGAACGGAAGCACCGCCTGGCGCGACGACCAGCCTGTCCAGCAGGCGCTCCGATTCCTCAAGGAACGCTTCGGCAGCGAGATCCACCTGATCACGGATGTCTGCATGTGCGAGTACACCGACCACGGTCACTGCGGCTTCCTGACCGATGACGGGCAGGTTGAAAACGACACCTCCGCAGCCGCGCTGGGACGCATCGCGCTGAGCCATGCCCGCGCCGGAGCGGATACGGTGGCCCCCTCCGCGATGATGGACGGCCAGGTAGCCGCCATCCGGAAGGCGTTGGACGACGGCGGCTTCCAGTCGACGCCGATCATGAGCTACAGCTCGAAGTTCTCCTCGGCCTTCTACGGGCCGTTCCGCGAGGCTGCGGGGAGCGCTCCCTCATTCGGCGACCGGCGGGGGTACCAGGCCCCCTCGGCGAACTGGAGAGAGGCGATCCGCGAGTCCATACTCGACGAGGAGGAGGGGGCCGATATCCTGATGGTAAAGCCGTCGCTTCTCTATCTGGACATCCTGGCCCGACTGCGGGAGACCACGATGCTTCCGCTGTCCTGTTATCTCGTCAGCGGCGAGTACATGATGCTGCGCCACGCCATGGCCGCGGGAGCGCTCGACGAGGAGCGCGGCCTGCTGGAAGCTCATTTTGCCCTCCGCCGCGCCGGGGCCGACCTGATCATCACCTACGCGGCCGTGCAGGTCTCCCGCCTGCTGGCCCGCTGACATCCGGTTCCTTCGGGAACAAGGTTCAGGCCCCGTCCTCCCGGGAGAGAGGCGGGGCCTTCACTTTTTGGCGTTCCGTACGGCGGCTACAGCCCGACGAAAACCTCGCGGGCCGCCTCGATCGTCTGGTCCAGAACGTCCCTGGTGTGCGCCAGCGAGACGAAGGCCGCCTCGAAGGGAGAGGGGGCGAAAGCGTGCCCCCGGTCGATCATCGCGTGGAAGAAGTGCGGATACTTCGCGGCGTCCGTCGCCTTCACCCCGGCGAGGTCCCTCGGAAGCTCCGGCGCAAAGAAAAAGCCGAGCACCGATCCGAAGCGTGAGACCGACAGAGGAACGCCGGCCTTCGCGGCCGCCTTCGAAAAACCGTCCGCGAGCTGGAGTGCACGCTCCTCCAGCAGATCATAGACGCCCTCGCGCTGCAGCACGCGCAGGACAGCGAGCCCCGACGCCATCGCGAGCGGGTTGCCGGAGAGAGTCCCGGCCTGGTAGACCGGGCCGAGGGGTGCAAGATGCTCGCATATCTCCAGCCTGCCTCCGATCGCACCGACGGGCAGACCCCCGCCGATGATCTTGCCCAGGCAGGTGAGATCCGGCATCACGCCGGTTCGCTGCTGCGCGCCCCCTTCAGGCACGCGGAAACCCGTGATCACCTCGTCGAAGATCATCAGGGCTCCGTAAGAAGCTGTCAGCCTCCGAAGTTCCTCCAGAAATCCCCCGGCCGGCGGCACGAGCCCCATGTTTCCCGCCCACGGCTCGACGATGACCGCTGCGATCCTGTCACCGAGGTGTTCGAAGGCCTCCCGTGTCCGTTCGATATCGTTGTAGGGAATAACAAGCGTCGTCGATGCGACGCTCTCCGGTACTCCGGCGCTGTCCGGCCGTCCGAGGGTGAGCGCTCCGCTCCCCGCGCTCACGAGCATTCCATCCGAGTGCCCATGGTAGCACCCGTCGAACTTCATCACGATATCGCGCCCCGTAAATCCGCGCGCCAGGCGGAGTGCCGTCATCACGGCCTCCGTCCCCGATGAGACGAAGCGGACCAGGTCCATCGACGGAAAGAAGCGCTTCACCTCCTCAGCCAGCTCTACCTCGAGCGGACAGGGCGCACCGAACGAGGTAGAGTCCCGGGCGGCCCTGCAGACTGCCTCCGCCACTTCCGGATGGCCGTGTCCCAGGATCAGCGGCCCCCAGCTGCAAACATAGTCCGTGTACCGTTTTCCGTCCACGGAGTACAGGAACGGGCCCTCTCCCCGATGAAAGAAGATCGGCGTTCCCCCGACGCCCCGCCATGAACGGACGGGACTGTTCACACCGCCGATGAGCGAGCGCTTCGCCCGCTCGAAGAATTCAGCACTTCCTGTCATTGCAAAAAACCTCCCCCTGAAAAAATAGCTACCATCCCCACAGCACCGGGATGGAAGCCAATGCGACCGTCACCGCCATCGTGACGACGAGCGTGACGAGATTCCAGACGAAGAGCGACCGGACCATCCTCACCGGAAAGATGCCGATCCAGAAGGCGATATCCTGCCGGAACACCCTGGAAAGCACCGCCAGCATGTTTCCGACAAGCAGCGCCAGAACACCCTGGGCCGTCGTGAGCGCTCCCGAGGCGATAGCGCCCCCGGTCACACCGAGCGCGGCGGTAACATGCGCGAAAGACGCGGCGGCCACGGTCCACCCCGCGCTCGAAAGCAGAGGAAAAAACGCGCCCCGTTCCTCAAGGAAAGACTGGAGGAACGGGGACAGTATATAGGCGAGAGCATAGAATGTACAGGCGAGCGGCAATGTCCTGGCGAGCGTTCTCCCCAGGGAAATCCCCCCCTTGCGCGGAGCGGCCTCGGCGCACTCTCCCTCCGGCACGGTTTTTCGCCGTAGCAGTACCATGAAAAAAAGAAAACGACAGAAGCTTCGCAACAGCACAGCCAGGGAGTAGATCGCTCCGGCCGCGCCGGCCAGACCGCACGCCGTCGGAAAGAACACGATCCATCGCTTGAGATAACCCGGAAAAGACTGGAGCAGTGTTCCGAAGACGGCCTCCCGCCGTGTAAGGCGTCCCTCCCGGTGCGCTTCCGCCACGAGAGCCACTCCCGCACGCGATGAGCCGAGGCTGACGGCGAGCGAGAAGATCAGCTCGGGAGGCAGGCCGCGCCTGCGGAAGAAGGGCATAAGGGAACCCATCAGCCTCTCCGGAAGGGAGAGTGCGATGAGTCCTTTGCCGAGCGCCAGCCCTCCGCTGACGGTAAGAATGAGCAGCAGCTCTCCTCTCAGGAGCCCCGCCCAGTCTATCGAACTCAGGTCCATGACGGTCCTCTCAGCGCCATCGCAGCAGCTGCACCACGCTCAGATATTCCCTCGAGGCCTCCAGGGCCGCTTCCCCCTCCGCGACCCGTTCGTCCGGGAGGCCCGCGCGATCGATCCGCAGAACGCTCTTCCAGGGGCCGCTGCGCTCCACGAGACCGCGGAGGTGTTCGCCCAGCGAGGAAGGCTTGTAGAGCACCGCCGCGTCGGCGGCGCCGAGCATCGCCTCAACCCTGTCAAGCGCCGCCGTCCCGGGAATGATCGCGAGAGATTCGCTTCCCAGCGCCAGGAAATTTCCCGTCCGCGAGGAAGCGAGCGAGTGCGCGGAGACGCCGGGGACAATGCGCAGCTCGATATCCGGCACACACTGTTTCAATACCTCATAAAGGTACGCAGCCGTGGCGTAGAGGGCCGAATCGCCGATGACCGGCAATGCAACGGAAGAAGCGTGCTCCCAGCGAGGCCGGATTCTCTCCAGTTCCTCCCGGAGCAGGGCATCGCGGGTGTTCTCGTCCCGGATCATGGGAAAGAGGACGGGCAGTGTTTCACGGGAAAGGTGCGCCTCCAGGATCCTTCCGGCTACGCTTTCTCTCCCCCTCCCCGAGAAGGGAACAAGGACCACGTCCGCCTCTTTCAAAATTCGCAGCGCCCGAAGGGTTACCAGTTCAGGATCGCCGGGACCGAGCCCCACTCCCCAGAATTCCATCAGTCTTTTCCTCCTGTGAACTCGATATTTCTCATGGAGACCGTACGATCTCCTTCTTCCTCGGACTCCCTCTGCCGGAAGAGCGATCGCAACATCCCGACAGCATCCCCCATCCGCAGAAGAGAGGGGCGGCTTATCATTTCCTCCGGCACCAGGGCGATTTTCGCTCCTGTCAATCCGGATATCCACGGGCGTGAAAGGACATCGCCCCTGTCCACCGGGTTCATCGGCCCCACCTGGACGAGGTAGACGTCCAGCCCGTTCGCCGCCAGATCAAGGAGGCGCTCCTCGCCCCACGGAGCAAGCGGACTTTCCGGTCTCGACGGAACCGCCGAGTCCGCAGCGTTCACTCCTCCGGCAACGGCGATCAGAAATGCCGCCCAGGAGGAAGGGGAACAGGTCCGCAGTCCCTTGCCGGTAGTCTCCAGAAAGACCCGGGGACGGGAAATAGTTCCCCGCGGTATTTCGGCATCGGCATGCAGCGCTACAAGAAGCTCCTTCCAGAGTCTCCCGGCATCTTCTACTCCCAGCAGAAGTCCGAGGCGGGACAGGTAGTGTTCCATCGTCCCGGGAAGAGGCGGCGAGAGAGAGAATACGGGAATACCGGATCGCTCAATCGCCCGAAGAACACCGCCGTTGACGCTTTCGACAAGGGGGCGTGTTATGACGAGGTCCGGCGCGAGCGCCAGGATCCTCTCGGCGTCGGACCGCACCGGAAGCGGTACGGCGCCTGGGAAGAGCGCCGGGTCGTCTCCCTCGGCAATTCCCACGAGCCGGCCTCCTCCTCCAAGGACGAGGATATTCTCGCTGTGCCCTGCGTAGAGCGAGACAATCCGCTTCGCGGGAGCAGGCAATGAGACCGTACGGCCGAGGTCGTCCGCGAGGGAGATCTCTTCCGCGGAGAGAAGAGCCGGAGAAAAGACCGCCGAAAGAAAGAAAAATACGAGAAGACAGCTTTTAGCAGCTCTGCGGAGCGGATTTCGCGGGCACAGGAGAAAGTCGGGCATGCGACGGCAGGCCGTCGCGGCGGAAGAAGCACGGGCGGCGCCTATCGGTCGGAACCGGGTCCTTCCCGACTGGTATTCTAGAGCGCACGCCAAAGCTTTCTCCCCCTTTCTCCTCCGAAGGCGCACGGTGTTCCGGTTTCGAACGAGGAGAACGAAACATCGTACACCTCCGAAAGCACAGCCTCGCTCAACGTCTCTCCGGCGCAGCCGATGGCCGCGAGACTTCCCCCCTTCAGAAAACAGACGATATCCGCGAACTCGGCTGCGAGATTGATGTCATGGACTGCGACTATCACGGTCTTTCCTTCCCCCGCACACCGTCGCAGGAACCGAAAGAGCCGGAGCGTATGGCGCGGATCGAGCGCCGAGGACGGTTCGTCCAGGAGGAAGACCTCCGGCCGCTGAGCGATCACCTGGGCGATGAGCGCTCTCTGCTTTTCCCCGCCGGAGAGCGAGGAGACCTTCCGGAAGAGAAGAGATCCGAGTTCCATCTCGTGAGCGGCCGAAGCTGCCCGCTCCCTGTCTTCCCGCGTCCATCCGGAGAGGAGCGTCCTGTGCGGAAGCCTTCCGAGAAGGATTACCTCCTCGACGGTGAACGGAAAGAGCATCGCCGGCGACTGGGAGACCACGCCGACCAGCCGCCCTCTGCGGGAAGCCGGGAGCTGCCGCAGAGACTGCCCGTTGATCGAGACTTCACCGGAGAAGGGAAGAGCGCCGCCGAGCAACCGGAGCATCGTGCTCTTGCCGCTGCCGTTCGGTCCGAGCAGGCACGCCAGGGAACCGGCAGGAAATCGTGCGGAAATACCGGAGAGGACCCTCTTTCCGCCGTATCCTGCCGAGACTCCGTCCATCAGGACTCCGCGAAAATTTCCGTTTCCCGCGCCGCTCACTTGCGTCCTCCCCTCTCCCGGACGAGAATCCAGCAAAAGACAGGCCCTCCCGCCAGCGAGGTGATCACTCCCACCGGCAATTCCCCCAGGGAACGGGCTGCGCCGTCCGCCGCGGTCAGCAGAAGCGCTCCTCCGAGAAACGAGGCGGCCAGGAGCATTCTGTGCGAAGGGCCGAGGATCATTCGGAGCAGATGAGGGCCTACAAGCCCCACAAAGCCTATGATACCGTGAAAAGAAACTGTCAGCGCCGTTGCGAAGGAGGCGAGGACGAGCAGGATCGACTTGATCCGCATCTCCTCCACACCGAGATAGACCGCCCGGCTCTCTCCGAGCGAAATCGCGTCCAGGTCGGGCCCCCACCACCATGCCGCCGCGAAGAGCAGCGCTCCTCCTCCGGCGATGGCCAGGGCGCCTTCCATGGATGCGCCGGAGAAACTTCCCATGAGCCAGAGCACGATGGCGGAAACCCTCTCCTCGGCGAGAGCCTTGAAGAGGGTGACGCCGGCGGAGAGAACGGAGCTGACCACAATGCCCGCTAGCACCATGTGCAGAGGGGATGCGCCGCCGGACCGCCACGCGAGAAACAGGGAAAGGCCGAGAGCGAAGAGAGCGCCGAGAAACGCGGCTGCAGGGATCCATATTCCGCCGAGATATATCCCGAGAGAAGCGCCGAGCGCCGCACCGGCAGCAATACCGAGCGTATAGGGTTCCGCCAGAGGGTTCACCAGCATCCCCTGCAGAACGACGCCGGACACAGCGAGAGAAGCCCCTGCTCCGAGCGACGCCAAAAGCCGGGGAAGCCGGATGGCCCGTACAATCAGCAGATCCTGCGGAGAAACGGTTTCGTCCCTGCCTGAAAGAACCGCGAGGACCGTACCGAAGGGGATCTCCATGTCACCGGCAAGAAGACGCCAAAGGACTGCTCCTCCCAGGAGGAGAAGCAACACTGCAAACAGAGATATCCTGAGAAGTTTCCCGGCGGAGCGTTCCAATCACTTTCCTCCGGCTGCCTCCCGGATGTGGCCTATGAAAAGATCCGCAAGGCCCTCTCCGTCTCCGAGTCCTTTCAGTACGGCCTCGACGGCATACCCTTCCTGTTTGAGGATGCTCATCCACGACTCCGGATCTTCCTCGTCGGCCATATCGTTCCTGGCATGATCACCAGCCACCACCATGAAAGGAACAAGGGTCACCTTGGACGGGTTCATGGATTTAAGCCTGCGCTTCACTGAATCGATCTCCGGAAACCCTTCCACGACGCCCATGAGAAACGGGAGTTCCTCCTCGTCGAAGAGAAGCTGCATCTTGCTGTACGCCGCATTCGCCCCGTGATGGGTTCCGTGTCCCATGAAAACCACCGCGCCTCCGTTCCCGGCAAGGTCCCCGTATTTCGACCGGAGCATCGCGACCGTGTTGTGATAATCCTCGATACTGTCAAGAAGCGGTTTGCCGAGAGAGAGACGAGAAAACCCGTACTTCCCCCGTATCGAACCGAAAGCGCGCACCACCGACGCCAGTTGATGAAATTCCTCGCCTGAAATGATGTGGAGAGACTGCACCGTAACCGATGAAAAACCGTCATCCTTCATTCTGGAAAGGGCCATCAGAGGACTATCGACGGCAAGCCCCTCCTCTCTCAGTATCTTGCGGCGGATGATGTTCGACGTGTACGACAGGCGCACCTCCGACTCCGGAAACGCCGCCTTCACGGCCTCGACAATGCTCTCGATAGCTGTTCTCGCATCCGGTTCCGAAGTACCGAAAGCGACGAGCAGAATCCCCTTCTTCTCGCGGGACGCATTCTTTTCCGAAGCGAGAGCGCTCTCCCCGGACACCACCAACAGTCCTACCGCAGCGATCAGCAAACCTACCATCACCAATGCCATTTTCTTCATCCTTTACCCCTCCCGTGGAGTTTTCCTAGCCGGAAGCATGGTGATACACGCTCCGGACGACCGAAGGATGCCCGGGAGGAACGAGCATACCCGCAAATATGCAGAAAAAAGAAAAAAGGGCGCCCAAATAACGACGGCCCCTTAGAAAAAATCTTCTCTTTTCACGCGTATGCGGAATACAGAAGGCGGCCTCGATCCTCGCGAGTTTTCCCGCTATTTTCGAAAGACCGGTCTCCTGGCTTGCCGTCATCCTCCACCACCCCTTCCCGGAGAGAAACTCCAGTGGTCGATGGTTTTGTCAGGCTTACAGTGGCGGGTCCGCGCCGGATTTTCACCGGACTTCCCGAGCATCTTCCGAAAGAAGGCGCATCAACACGCCTTTCCTACTGATAGTATTCCGGCGGGAGTTGTTTGTCAAGGAATCTCCGCTCATCCTGTGACGGGACACCGGAGCCGCTTTTCTGTCTTCGGATTCGACCCTCGAAAGTGGAGGCAACGGCACACAATGCCTGTATTGCTCTTCGCCAAGGGAATCCCCTCCCTATGTTTTTTGAATTTTTGAGGGAATAGAGTATAATACAGGAAAGAAATTACCTTGAATTGGAGGGATGGCAATGACAGCGAAATGTTTCGAGATGAAGGATGCGCTCCGTTACGGAATTCATGCGGAGATCGAGGCGAAGGAATTCTACCAGACATGGGCGGAGAGTGTTCCGGACGAGCACCTCAAAAAGGAACTTCTGGAACTCTCCGACTGGGAGAGCGAGCACGAAGCCAGCCTCATGAACTACTACGAGAAGCTCTACGGCGAGAGATGTCCCATCGACCCCGACATGGTCGTCGCCCCCGAACTGAAGGTCCAGACGAAAGACTTCGGCGACACGACATCCGTGCTCCGCATCGCCTCGGCCGCCTACCTCTCCGAGATGCGGGCCATGGAGTTCTACGAGCGCCTCGAAAAGGAATCCTCAGGAGAGACAGCGGTCATGTTCGGCAAGATCAAGGACATGGAGAAGGAGCACATGGACATCACGAAAAAACAGTATCTGAGGATACGGGAGGACGTCGTCGGCTTCAGGGCCTTCTGACGTATCACTACACGTACTTTCGATAAAGCGAGCGCTGCTTCCGGATATTTTCCGAAAGCAGCGCTTGATCGAATTTTATTTCGGCTGCTTCAACATGCGGCGGAGCACCTTCCCCGTGCTGGAAAGAGGAAACGCCTCCATGAACTCCACGCTGCGCGGCACTTTAAAATGGGCGAGATGCTTTTTACAGAAGTCGATGATCTCCCGGGATGTCACCTGGGCTCCTTCGCGGAGTTGGACAAAGGCCTTCGGTACTTCTCCGTTCACCGGGTGGGGCATGCCGACAACGACAGCCTGTGCGATGGACGGGTGCGTGTTGAGGATGGCCTCGACCTCCTGGGGATAGACGTTGAAACCGCCTACGATGATGATGTCAGTCACGCGGTCGAGAATGCGGACGCATCCTTCTTCCATTCGGACGTAGTCGCCGGTGTTGAACCAGCCGTCGACGAAGCGTTCGGCGGTCATGACGGGATCGCGGAAGTAGCCTGTCGTGACGGACGGACCGCGCACCCAGAGAATACCCTCGCCCGAGGCGGTTATATCCTCGTTCTTATCGTTCAGCAGCTTCCATTCGTATCCCTCGATGAACGGGCCTACCGTTCCAAGGCGACGTTTTTCGTAGTTGTTGTTGACGGCGACCACGGGCGAGCACTCCGTGAGACCGTATCCTTCGATTACGCCGACGCCGAATACGGCCTTTGCCTTCGCGTCGAGCTGGATGTTGAGGCGGTCTCCGCCCGTGACGACCATCTTCAGGTTTTCAGGAACGGGAGCGCCTTTCTCCGCGGCGACAAGCATGAAATGCAGCATCGCGGGAACGGCGAGGATCACGTTGGTTCCCGAAGCCTTTATTGTTTTCATAGCTTCCACGGGAGGGAGGAACGAGGCGAGAATAGTCTGTCTCAGGTTGCGGATAAGCGGCATCAGGCCGGCGACGGTGTAGCCGAAGGAGTGAAAATTCGGCAGCACATTGAGCAGGACGTCCTCCTTGGCGAGCAGGTCCAGCGCGTCGTACATCCGCAGCGCGTTGTCGAGCAGATTGCCGTGGGTGAGAGGAACAGCCTTGGGAAGACCCGTGGTGCCGGATGTAGCAAAAACAACTGCGAGAGACTCGTCCTCCGTGCTCGTCTCCCGTGCTGTGAACGCCGGAAGAGGAGACGAGAGCGACTCCGTCACGACGACAGGGACAGACTGTTCCTCAAGGGCAGCTTTCAGATCGTCCAGTCCGGGAGCCAGAACAACGGCGCACGGCTCGATCAGATCAAGGGTTCCCATCAGGGAAGGAAGGCCGGATTTCGCATTCAGCGGCGCAATGGCGCCTCCCAGGCTCCATGCGGCCATAGAGAGCGCAAGGACCTGCGGCGAGTTCGGCAGAAGCACCGCGAGCCGGTAGCCGCTGCGGAAACCCGCGTTTCTCAAGACTTCGACGCTCTTTTCCGTAAATTCAAGCAGATCGGATGCCGTCAGCCATTTCCCTTCCCACCATATGCACTGCTCCTGCGATCGATTCCGCAGGTTTTCCAGGATTATCTTTTCCAGTCTCTCCATTCGATATTCTCCCCCTTCGGAGTGTATAAAATACAGGACTCTGCGGTATGCAAAGCGGCGGAACGATATCACCGCAAGGTGACTCTCTTATTGTAAAGCAAAAGAGCCCTTTCTGCATGAAAAAAACAGAGAGGGCTCCAAAAAACAGGAGAAACCGTGAAAAGTATTAGTCAGTTCTTTCGGCGCCTTCCTCGCCGGAAGAAAGCGGATTTCTGCGCCGGCTGATGGAGGTGTTCCGCATGTCCCGGGCTGCCTACTTGCTCTCGCGGACCTCCTCGTTCCTCCTGCGGAGCATATTGAAGGCCTTTTCAAGCAAAGGTTCCGTCTCTTCGATCAAGGCACGACGCTCCTCGTCGGACGCCGCCACTAAAAAGCGCCGGGCCTTATCCTCGATGGCCCCGACCGCCAAGACGACCAGCTCCTCCGCATCAAGCCCTTCAGGAGAAACGGGGTCGCTGTACCGGATAGCTTCCTTGAGCTCTTTCAGCCTGGAAACAAGTTCTCCGGCCATGCCCGCAAAGGGAGAAAGCGAGAGTTCGTCGGCTAGGGATGTTATTCGCGTGGTCTGGACGAAGAGCCTGCTCCTCTTCAGGGATGCGTCCACATCCATCTCCTTCGCGGAGAGAGAGAGGATGGTGATCGCTCCTCCTCCTCCCACGAAAAGAAGAAAGCCTGCGATGTGGGAGGCGATGTAGACGTTCTTTGCGAGATTCAGCCAGAGGTGCGAAATCAGGACGTTCGCAAGGACGAAGACACAGTAAAACGCGATCGTGCCGGAAAGCCCGAAGAGCAGCGGGACCGGGGCAAAATCGTCCCGCCCCGCGATCACATAGAAAAGCATGTATATAAATGAGAGGATCACTGAAAAAAGGATCATCCAGAACGAGATCCAGAAGTTCCCGATCCTCGCATCGGGAGGCACGAGAAGAAACAGAATGGCGGAGAGTCCTGCAAGGACGACCGACATCACGATAAGAAGAACAAAGCTTTTGCTGAACCTCCTGTCAGGTGTGATAAACATGACAAATGACTCCCTTCTTGAAATACTTTTCCAGACGCCTATTCCTTCCCTGCTCCTTCCTGAAGGCGACCGCCGCACTCCGGGCAGAATTTCGCTCCGGGTGAAGCCTCTTTGCCGCAGGTGGGACATTTCGGAACGAGTACAGCGCCGCACTCCGGGCAGAATTTCACCCCTTCCGGCATAACCTTTCCGCACGCCGGACATGTCCTGCCAAGGGGAGCGCCGCACTCGCCGCAGAATTTGGCGCCCTTGAAGGCCGGTGCGCCGCACTTCCCGCATCGTACTGACACGGATTCCTCTTTGCCGCCCAGGGAGAGGTTCTGTCCCATCTCTCCGGCGATCCGTCCGAAAGCCCCTCCCACGCCCATTCCGATCCCCAGGCCAAGTCCTGCATTCACCATTCCACCGCCCCCCTCGTTCGAAGCGGCCTTCTCGAGTGCATCGAACGAGCGCATCTGCTGGTAATTGTACCCCAGGACCTCCATTTTCGAGCGTTCCGTGAGCGTCCTCTTCAACTCCGCCACGGCAGGGTCGTCCTCAGGAACGTTGATCGAGTTGACGAAAAAGTTGAGCACTTCGATTCCGTACTCCTGGAACATTCCCGCGACCTTGTCGTGCATCTCCCCGGAAATCTCGTCCAACCACGCACTGACCTCGACGATCGAAATCCGGCGATGAATCAGGTAGGTGGAGATGAGATCCTGAATACGGGTAAGCAGCAATCCCCGAAAGTACTTTACCATGGTGTCGCTGTCGAACTGCCCGAGCGTTCCGACCAGCTTCACGAGGAATTTTCGCGCATTCTCGATACGAACGCCGAACTGACCGTATGAACGTACCGGAAGAAGCACTCCGTACCTGGGATCCTGAAGCTGGATCGGAGAAGGGGTTCCCCACTTGACATCCAGGCAGTGCACCTTGTTCACGAACCAGATCCATGCCTTGAAAGGCGATTCCCCGCCGAACGGGAGGTTGACGATCTTCGAGAGCAGGGGCATATTCGCGGTCGAGAGGGTGTGCCTTCCCGGACCGAAGAGATCGAGGGCCTGTCCGTTCCGGAAGAGAATCGCCTCCTGCGATTCATCCACCACCAGCTGCGTCCAGGTACCCAGCTCGTCGCTCCTGGCCGGAGCCTCCGGGTTCCGGTAGCGCCAGGCCAAAACTTTCCCCGGATCCAGTTCGGGATCGAATCGGACCACCTGAATCATCGCCATCACATCCACCGCCTTTGTCAAATCGAATGTTTCTCTTCAAAAAGAACGCTCCGTTTCTCCCCGGATGATATTATGCTACCATACTTGCAGTCCCGTAAAGGACCACCGCACGGAAATCCGGAAGATCGGGACGCTTTTCCGAAGGGAATGATTATGAACCATGGATGAACAGCAGATTCTCTCTCTTCTCCGCCAAGTCAGGGAAGGGACACTGGAAGATTCCGAGTTTGTGCGGCAGATGAAGGCCATGCCCTTCCGCGATCTCGGCGAGGTGAAATTCGATACGCACAGGCAGCTCCGCAAAGGATTCGCGGAGATCGTCTACTGCCCCGGTAAAAGCGATTCCCAAATACAATCGATCGCTGAAGCTTTTGCCGACGCCCGGACCAACATCCTCTTTTCCCGCGCCACGGCGCACCAGTTCGGTCTTGTGCAGGCCTCCATTCCGGACGCTGTCTTTCACGAAAAGGCCCGAATCGTCGCCGTCCGCAGAAAGGAGTTCTCCGAATGCAGAGGCCTCACCGTAATCACGGCCGGAAGCAGCGATGTCCCGGTCGCGGAGGAAGCCGCCGTCACCGCCGAGTACATGGGGTGCGCGGTGGAGCGCCTCTACGACGTCGGCGTTGCGGGACTCCACCGGCTTCTTGCTCACGTGGACGTTCTTCAGAACTCGAAGGCCATCGTCGCCGTCGCCGGAATGGAAGGAGCGCTCGCCAGCGTGGTCGGAGGACTGGTCGGCTGCCCCGTGGTGGCCGTTCCAACGAGTACCGGATACGGCGCGAACCTGGGAGGCATCGCTCCGCTGCTCACCATGCTGAACTCGTGCGCATCGGGCGTCTCGGTGATGAACATCGACAACGGCCTTGGAGCCGGTTTTTTCGCGGCGCTGGTGGTCCGCCAGTCGAAATAGCTCGGTTCCGAACGCTGAAAAGGGGGAGGGGCTTTTCGGCCCTTCCCCCTTCTTCGCAAAAACGTTCCTACTCTTTCTTCGCGATCAGCTCGACAATCTTCAGAAGAACTTCGACCGTCTTCTCCATGGAGCCGACAGCGATGAACTCGTGCTTGCCGTGGGCGTTGTGCCCTCCGGCAAAGAGGTTCGGCGTCGGCAGTCCGCGGCAGGAGAGCTGCGAGCCGTCCGTACCGCCTCTGACGGGTATGATCTTCGGCTCGATACCGACCTGCCTCATCGCCTCCATTGCAGTCTCGACAATGTGCATCCGCGGCTTGATTTTGTCGAGCATGTTGTAGTACTGATCGGTCATCGTCAGTTCCGCCCGCCCCGCTCCGTATCGCTCGTTGATCGCCGTCACCGCGTCCTCGACGGCCTTTTTCCGTTCGGCGAACTTCTCCGCCGAATGGTCCCGGATGATGTAGTTCATCTCGGTCGTCTCGACGTTGCCGGAGAACCCCAGGAGATGAAAGAAACCTTCATACTCCTCCGTGTGCGCGGGGGTTTCGCAGGCGGGGAACATGGCCGCCAGCTCCATCCCGAGAAGGATGGAGTTCACCATTTTGTCCTTCGCCTTTCCCGGGTGAACGCTCCGTCCGTGGATCACGATCTTCGCCTTCGCGGCGTTGAACGTCTCGTAGCTGATCTCCCCGACCGCTCCGCCGTCGACGGTATAGGCGAAGTCCGCCCCGAACGTCTTCAGATCAAGCAGGCTCGCGCCGTGGCCGATCTCTTCGTCGGGCGTAAAGGCAACCTTGATGTCCCCCCGAGGAAATTCCGGGTTCGAGATTAAATATTCCAGGGCCGTCATGATCTCCGCGATACCAGCCTTGTCATCGGCGCCGAGAAGCGTCGTTCCGTCTGTGACGACGAGCGTATCCCCTTTGTACAGCAGAAGATCGGGGAAAGTCGACGGGGAGAGGAACGCGTTCTCCTCTTCGTTCAGGACGATCTCTCCGCCGTCGTAATTCTCTACCAGCCGCGGACGGACGGTGTCGTCCGTTACTTCGAGCGCCGTATCGAGATGGGCAATGAAGGCGACGGCAGGGACTCCGGATGTGTTTCCCGGAAGATTCGCCGTGACGTAAGCGTGCTCGTCGACCCTTACATTCTTCAGTCCGAGCGCTTCAAGCTCTTTTCCAAGCTCGAGGGCGAGCGTCATCTGCCCCCGGGAACTCGGAACTTCTCCGGCGTCGGCAACTGCCTGGCTGGGAATCCGGACGTACTTCAGAAAACGGGAAAGAACAGAAGACATCGCTTCAATACACTCCTCAGCGTTCCGTGACAAGGTATGCCGCGAGTAGTTCGCAGCACGCCTCCACAGCTATGATGGTGGTGCGTTCGTAGGAATGGGACGCATCCACTCCGGGACCGAAACATGCGAAGTTCGCATCGAAACCTGCAGCGGCGGCCAGACTCGCGTCCGAGCCGTAGCGGAAGTGGGTGTCCACCCGGAAAGGGATGGAGCGTTCCGCGGCGAGGCCGGAAAGGAATTTGCGGAACTCGAAATCATAGGGCGTTCTGCTGTCGCGGGCAACGATGGTCACCGAGTCCTCCCTGGAGTTCGCTGGGGGGGCCACGATGCCGACGTCAAGCGCCACGTGCTCGGCCACGCCATGCGGCAGCACCGAGATGCCGTGCCCCAGCTCCTCGTAGTTCGAGATATAGAAGACGGTCGTTCGTGCCGGACGCTCCTTCGTCTCGACGAGCGCCTTGACCGCGCCGAATAAGGACGCGACGCAGGCCTTGTCGTCCAAAAAGCGTGATTTGATAAATCCCGAGGGAGTTGCTTCGAAGCGCGGGTCAAAGAAGACGAAGTCGCCGACTTCTACCCCGAGGGCGCGTGTCTCTTCAGCCGAAGAGACGTTTTCATCAAGGCGCACCTCGACGTTCTCGTCCGTACGGAGCGTTTCGCGTACGCTGTCGGAGAAGGCGTGGATCGAAGCCTTCTCGGGCAGGAGCGATCCCCGGATCTCCCTTCCAGAGGCCGTCCGGACGATGAGGTTCTCGGTCTCGAAGGAGGTCCATGCAAATCCGCCGATCTGGAGCAGGCGCAGGCGCCCGTCCGGCTTGATCTCCCTGACGATTGCTCCGAGCGTGTCCACATGGGCGGAGACCATTCTCCGGTCCGTGTCGCTCTTCCCCTTCATCGTCGCCAGAAGCGCTCCCTTGCGCGTCTTCTCCACGGAGAGTCCCAGTGAGACAAACTCCTTCTTCACCCGTTCCATAATCGCACGGCAATCGCCGGCGACCGACGGAATATTCACGAGCTCCTCGAGAAGAGCCATAACATACTGCGTGTCTGTCTTCATATAATTCGGAGTCATCCTTTCCTAACGGCCATTTGTCCTGACCAGCCGCCTCGCGAAATGGCAGGCGACGGAACGGCCCGGTTCGAGTTCCCGAAGCTCTGGAGTCTTTCCGATGCAGAGTTCCTGCCGGTAGAAGCACCGCCCCTGGAACCGGCACCCTTCCGGAGGCTCGATCGGGCTGGGAACGTCTCCCTCGAGGATGATTCGCTCCCTCTTCCTGCCGGCTTTCGCAAGGGGAATCGCGGAGAGAAGGGCCTGCGTGTACGGATGCAAAGGCTCCTTGAAAAGGTTCCGGTAATCCGACATCTCGACGATCTTTCCGAGGTACATCACCGCAATCCTGTCCGAGACATGTTTCACGACGCTCAGGTTGTGCGAGATGAAGACGTAGGTATAGCCGAACTGTTTCTGCAGGCTGTTCAGGAGGTTGAGTATCTGCGCCTGGATGCAGACGTCAAGTGCCGAGACCGGTTCGTCGAGCACGATGAACTCGGGCGCAAGAGCAAGGGATCGTGCGATGCCGATACGCTGGCGGCGGCCGCCGTCGAGTTCGTGGGGGTAGCTGTTCACAAGGCGTTTCGCAAGACCTACGGTGTCCATCAGCTCCAGGATTTTCCTGCTCCGTTCCCCGGACGAACGGTAGACGCTGTTCACCAACAGGGGCTCCGCAATGAGCTCGGAGACCGCAAGGCGCGGGTTCAGACTCGAGTAGGGATCCTGAAAGACGATCTGGACCCGTTTGCGCATCTCCTTCATCTTCGAGGATGAGTACTTGAGAATATCCTCTCCCCAGAACCTGACCTCGCCGCTGGTAGCCTCCAGGAGCCGGATCATCACCCTTCCGAGGGTTGACTTGCCGCAGCCGGACTCGCCGACGAGTCCGAGCGTCTCTCCCCTCTTTATCGAAAAGGAGACATCGTCCACGGCGTGGAGCATCCCCTTTTTGGTGTGGAAATACTTCTTCAGATTATTGACTTCAACAATCTTCTCGGCGTTCGGATTCATTGTTTTCCACCTCCGTTCCCGTTGGTCCGCCAATGTTCGAAGCGCACCGGGCACGCCACGAAATGCCCCGCTTCGATCTCCACCATCGGCGGGGCTTCCTTCGAGCAGGATTCGATCGCGTAGGGGCAGCGGGGATGGAATGAGCAGCCGCTCGGCAGGTTTGTCGGATCCGGCAGCAATCCCGGAATCACTTTCAGCTCGTCCTCGTCCCGGTCGATATCGGGAATGGAGTTGAACAGCCCTTCGGTATAGGGGTGGGCAGGACGGTTGTACAGCGCCTCTGTTGCGGCGTACTCCACAACTCTTCCTGCGTACATGATCGCCACCTTGTCGCACATCTCGGCGACGATCCCCAGATCGTGCGTGATCATGATCAGCGATGTGTTGATCTTGCGGCGCAGCTCGTGCATCAATTCCAGGACCTGCGCCTGGATGGTCACGTCGAGCGCCGTCGTGGGTTCGTCCGCAATCAGCAGGATCGGATTGCACGCCAGCGCGATGGCGATCACCACACGCTGTTTCATCCCCCCGCTGAACTGGTGAGGATAGTCCCTCGCGCGTTCCTTCTTGATGCCGACCAGTTCGAGCATCTCTTCCGCCCGCGCCTGCGCCTCGCGTTCGCTCACGTCGTTGTGGAGCATGACCATCTCGGCAATCTGCCTGTCGACGGTCATCACCGGATTGAGCGAAGTCATGGGATCCTGGAAGATCATCGCGATCTTGCCGCCCCTGATTTCCCGCATCTGGCGCGCGCTCTTTCCGAGGAGATCTTCCCCTTCGAAGAGGATCCTTCCTCCCGTCACCCTGCCCGGGGGGTTCGGGATCAGCCCCATGATGCCCAGTGCCGTCGTGGTCTTTCCTGCGCCCGTCTCGCCGACAAAGCCGAGGTTTTCGCCGTAGTCGAGAGCCAGGTTGAGTCTTTCGACTGCATGCACTGTTCCGCTCTCGGCCTCGTAGTGAATGCTCAAATCCTGAATGTCCAGAAGCAGTTTCTTGTTTTCCATAGTCGTTCGCCTCCGCCTTCTATCGCTTCAGCTTGGGGTCGAGAACGTCGCGCAGCCCGTCACCGAGGAAGTTGAGCGCCAGGATGGTGATCATGATGGCCAGCCCCGGGAAGATCGTCATGTACGCGTAGTCCCGGATGTACTCGCGCCCGCCGGAGAGCATGGCGCCCCACTCGGGAGTGGGAGGCTGAATGCCCAGGCCGATGAAGGAGAGACCGGCTGCCGTCAGGATGGCGCTCGCCACACCCAGCGTCGACTGGACGATGATCGGCGCGAGGCAGTTCGGAAGAATATGCTTCAGGATGATCCTCGTATCGGAGGAGCCTACCGCCTTTGCCGCCTCGACGAACTCCTCTCCCCGCAGCGAGAGCACTGAACCGCGGATGATGCGTGCATACTGCGGGGTCGTCGAAATTCCGACGGCGATCATCATGTTGTACAGGCCCGGACCGAGGGATGCGGCAATGGCGATTGCGAGGAGGATCGACGGAATGGAGAGCAGGATGTCCATACCCCTCATGATGAGATTGTCGATTCGTCCTCCGTAATAGCCCGCGACCGATCCGAAGAACCCTCCGAGGATGACGGAGATGCCGACTGCGATAAGGCCGACCTGGAGTGAAATGCGCGAGCCGTGGATGATGCGGCTGAAGATATCGCGTCCGAATTCGTCCGTGCCGAAGAGGTGCTCTTTCGAGGGGGACTGAAACGAGTTGATCAGGTTCTGTTCATAGTACTTGAACGGCGCGACGATATCGGCGGTGATCGCGAAGAAGATAAGAAGGACAACGATAAAAAGGCCGAACATTGCCAACGGGTTCTTGCGGAGACGCCTCCAGATATCGAGGAGTCCCGCTTCGCTCTTCATTCGAGGTGCAGTATTTCCGCTCATTCTTTTTCCTCCCCTACCTGTACTGCGCTCTGATTCTCGGGTCGATCCAGGCGTAGAGAAGGTCGACCATCAGATTCACGAAGCTGAACGCGACCGCGATGAAAAGGACGCCTCCCTGGACAACCGGATAGTCTCTCATCTTGATGGCATCGACCATGAGGCGTCCGACCCCCGGTATGGAAAAGATGGACTCCGTGAGAACCGCACCCGCCAGCAAGGAACCGAACTGCAGGCCGATGACCGTGACGATGGGAATAAGCGCGTTGCCGAGAGCGTGCCTCCAGATGACGATCTGCTCGACCTGCCCCTTGGCGCGAGCCGTCCGGATGTAGTCCTGGCGCACGACTTCGAGCATGCTGGAACGCGTCATCCTGGTGATCACCGCGAGAGGATTGCAGGCAAGCGTCAGTGTCGGAAGCACGAGAGTAGCCCACGTGTCAAAGCCGGAGGAAGGAAACCAGCGGAGTTTGACCGAAAAGAGCAGAATCAAGAGAACCCCCTGCCAGAAGACGGGCATCGAGAGCCCCACCATGGCCAGAAAGCGTGTAACATTGTCGAAGAGACTGTTTTGACGGATAGCGGAGAGGATTCCGATCGGAATCCCGAGCAGGACGGCGGCGATGACGCAGCTCAGCGCGAGCTTCAGCGTGGAAGGAAAGGCGCTCATGATCTCGTTCGCCACGGAGCGGCGCGTCATGTAGGAACGTCCGATATCGCCACGGGTAACCGCCTTCCAGACGTAATTTCCGAACTGGACCAGAAAGGGATCGTTCAACCCCTCCTTCTCGCGGAACTCATGGAGGGCCTCTTCGGTGGCCTGTTCCCCAAGGACGATTCGCGCAGGATCTCCCGGCGTCAGGTAGAGCAGGGTGAAGACGATGAAAGCGACACCCAGAAGCACCGGAATCAGAGACAGGACTCGTTTCAGAATATACTTGAGCAATGGACTATCCCTCCTGAACTTCCCCGCAAAACCGTGCGGGCACGAGACAAAGCAGGAGCATTCCGCTCCTGCTTTGTCGGTAGAGCATGTCGTTATCTCTTTCTGAACGAATGCGGCTCCTTACTTGAATGTAACTCCGGTGACATTATGATAGCCCCGGGGGCTGGGGTGGAAGTGCTGGACACTCTTGTTCACGCCGAAGAAGTTCTCTTCGTTGTAGAGGAAGAGCATAGGGCGAAGATCCACGGCGAGCTTCTGCAGCTGTTTGTAGACTTCTTCCCTTTCCGGGCCGTCGGGCATTGTCTTGCCTTTGTCGATGAGGGCATCGACTTCGTCGTTGTAGAATCTGGAGTAGTTCGAGCCGCCCTTCGAATGAACGATTCCGGCGAAGATACCGTCCGGGTCGACGCTCGAGATGACCCATCCGAGGATGAACATGTCGTGCTCGCCCTGCTTCAGACCGTCAAGATACGCGCCCCACTCCAGGACCTTCGCCTCGATCTCGATACCGACTTCGCGGAGCTGGGCCTGGAAGATCTGTGCGAGGTCGACGCGAGGTTTGTAGGCATTCGACCAGATCTGCGCTTTCAGAGGGAGCTTCACTCCGGCCTCTTTCAGAAGCTGCTTCGCCCTCTCCAAATCACGCTTCGGCGCGGGAAGGCTCTTATCGGTGTACTTGATGGTCGGAGGAACGATGGAAACCGGCGTCAGGCTTGTTCCTCTGAAAACCGCGTGGCGGGCGCCGTTGATATCGAGCGCGAGGGCGATGGCTTCACGGACTTTCGGATTGCTCCAGGGCTCTTTCTCGCAGTTGAAGCCCATGTAGGTAACAGAGTGCTCAAAGCCGCCGATGACGTCGAGATCCTTGTGATCCTTCACTCTGGAGACATCGGAGACGGGAATCCTGAAGGCGATGTCGATCGCGCCGGTTTCAAGTTCGATCGTCCTGTTGACGCTCTCCGGAATGGAGCGGATCACGAGCGTCCTGTACGCTGGCTTCTCCCCCCAGTACTCCTCGAATCGCTCGAGGGTGAGGCGATCGTTCTTCACCCACTCCTTGAACTGGAAGGGACCTGTTCCGACTGGCTCCAGAGGGTACATGTCGCCTTTCTCCTCGACCGCACGCTTGTTCACGACAGAGAGCGACGTGTGGGCTATTGTTCCCCAGAAGGGGGTGAAGGGATATTTGATCTTGATGATGACGGTATAGTCGTCCGGAGTTTCGACGCTCTCGATGATCTCAGGATACTGCTTGATCGCCGAGCCGAGAGGGCTCTTCGCCCGTTCGACAGAGTAGGCGAAGTCGGCAGCGGTGAAAGGATCGCCGTTATGGAACTTGACGCCCTTGCGGAGGTTGAACTTGTAGGTCGTGGAGTCAATCTGCTCGAAGCTCTCGGCGAGCAGGGGAATCGGGCGTCCGTCATCGGTCAGGTTGATGAGGGTTTCGTTGATATGGCAGATCGCGTTGCTCGCCGCCACTTCGTTCTGCACGATGGGATCAAGAGAGCGCGCATCGTAGATGTTGGCCACCACGAGGGTGTCCTTCGCCAGTGCCGGAACCGCGAACAGGAAGACAAGAACAAGTGCGGAAACGGCAAAAACCGTTGTCCTGAAACTGAACTTTCCTTTCATACTGTCATCTCCTTCTTGGAAATTATTTTGCATCTGCAGGCAAAAAGAAACTTTTGTTGATAAAAAATGTGCAAAAAGCTCTTTTTTGGCTGCATGCTATGGAATTATTATCCGTAAAGGAACGTATTGTCAAGAAGTATTATGCATACATTTTCGCACACGTCCGTTGAGGATATTTGTGCAAAGTAGAGTATAATCATACTCTCTTCGCATTTCCGGACATTCTCGCCGCAGAGCCGACCGCAGGAGAGGATGCAAATTTTTTCGCAAGGGAGGTTCCCTCATGATCACCCGCTCGCTCATCGAACTCATTTTTTCCGCGGCCAGCATGGAACGGTGGAACGACCACCCCCGCCCCGCAACTTTCACCGAACTTGGGAAACAGGCCCACAAGATGATCATGGCATGGGTCATCGCCCGCTACGAATCGGAGGCGAGAGGCGCCCCCGTCGACTGGACCTCGCTCATCGAAGGCGGGATATTCGAGTTCCTCCACCGGGTCGTGCTCACCGACATCAAGCCTCCGGTCTTCCATAAGCTGATGCAGAACGACGAGCAGCGACGCAAGCTCAACTCCTGGGTCGCCGACGCGCTTGCGTTCAACCTTCACAGGCTCTCTCCCGCCTTTGCCGCACGATTTCGGGATTTCCTGCTCTCCGAAGATGAGTCCTCCCTCGAACGAAAGAGCCTCCGCGCAGCCCACTACCTGGCCACGAAATGGGAGTTCGATTTCATCTATCACTGGAGCAACACCAAGTCGATGTTCGGCATCGAGCAGACGCGGGGGGAGATCTCCCGCCAGATCAACGAGCACCGGGATCTCCGCGCGGTCGAAGAGATCCTGGCAGCCCGCGAACTGCCGGACCGCGACATGGGACTCTGGGGGTTCCTCTCGCTCGTGGGGCAGCTCGGTTTCCAGAAGCGCTGGGCACAGACACCGAGAATTCCGCAAACATCCGTCCTCGGGCATCTGCTCTTCGTGGGCATGATGGCCTACTTCGTCTCCATGGAGATCGGCGCCTGCCCCCGAAGGCGTTACAACAACTTTTTCGGCGGCCTGCTTCACGACCTTCCGGAAGTGCTCACCCGCGACATCATCTCCCCGGTGAAGAAGTCTGTCGAGGGTCTCGACGAGCTGATCAAGCAATACGAGAAGCAGGCGATGGAGGAGCGTATCCTGCCGCTTCTTCCGGAGTCGTGGAGGGACGAAATACGCTACTTCACGGAGGACGAGTTCTCGGGAAAGATACGCCCCGCCGGAGCTAAGGTTCCGGTTATCCTTGCCAACGATCTCGGCGAGGAAGAGAACCGGGACAGCCTCGACCCGATCGACGGAAGAATCATCGAGGCGTGCGACAAGCTCTCCGCCTACATGGAGGCTTCGCTCTCCATACGACTCGGCGTCGCCCCGCAGGCCCTGGCCGACGGGAAGCAGAATCTCTACGCCCGTTTCAGCCGCTCCGTGATCTCCGGCTTCCCGATGGGACAGCTCTTCGATTACTTCTGGTGAATCTCGCCGGCCCGGACGGCGAGTTCCGCGAACATCGCGGCGCCGACGGTAACCGCCCGTTCGTCCGGGTCGAAACGAGGACTGTGGAGGGGAGCCTCGTCCCGGCCGTCTCCGTGTCCCGTTCCCAACATAAAGTAACAACCGGGCGCCCTCTGGCTGAAATACGAGAAATCGTCCACCCCCATGCTCGGTTTCGTCAGCCGGACAACGGATTCCGGACCGAGCATATCCGCCGCGGCTTCGCACACCAGCGAGGCGAGGCGAGGATCGTTCACAAGCGCGGGATATCCCTCGGTGAAGCGAACCTCCCCCACCGCTCCCAGGACATCGGGAATATTCATGACCGTTCTGCGGATCTTCGCCTTCAGAGCGACTCTTGTTTCCGGGTCCAGCGTCCGCAGAATGCCGGAAAATTCGGCGCGCTCCGGCAGGATGTTCCGCGCCGTTCCGGCATGGAACGAGCCGATGGAGATCACGGCAGGTTCAGCAGGATCGACTGTTCTTCCCACAAGCTGATGCAACGCGTCCACCGTACGGCAGGCAATGGCGATCACGTCATCGCCGCGGTGCGGTTCAGCGCCGTGGCTCCCCCGGCCTCGGACCGAGCAGTCGAACATGTCGGAAGCGGCGCGAAATGCTCCTCCATGAACGCCGATTCGCCCTGCGGGAAGCGACGGATCGCAGTGAAGGGCGAAAGCAGAGCGAACGTCAGATCCTTCGAGGAGCCCCTCGGAGAGCATCGGCAGCGCTCCGCCCGAAGTTTCCTCGGCCGGCTGGAAGACAAAGAGCACATCGTGAACCAAATCCTTTGCGATTCCGAGGAGCAGTTCCGCCGCCCCGAGCAGACAGGCCGTATGGACGTCGTGTCCGCATGCATGCATCGCGCCTTCATGCTTGGATCTCCACGGAGCGCAGGATTCCTCGGACAGCGGCAGTGCGTCCATGTCGGCGCGAAGCAGCACGGCCCCTTCGCTCCCCTTCCCCTTCAGAAGAGCCGCGAGACCTGTTCCTGCGACTCTTCGATTCGGAATGCCCAGGGCGGAAAGCCGCTCTTCGACGATGGAGACTGTCTCCTCCACATTGAAATCAAGCTCCGGACAAGCATGAAGCCTGCGCCGCAACGCGATCAGTTCGGATTCCATTTCTTTCGCTTTTGAACAAAACTCCTTGTTCATAAAGGTTCCACATCCTTTCTACGCCATTCTACCGAAAAAAAGAAAAAAGAGGAAAAAACGGAAAGGGGCTCTTGACCCCTCCCGATTCAAATACTACAATATCAGTATGTTTTACTCAGGGAAAATACACCTAGGAGGGATAAGAGATGACTGTTTCGAGGCTGTTTTTGTTTCTTACCGCACTCGCCATTGTTATTTTTCTGCTTCCGGCCGTTTCGGATGCTTCTGATGCACCCGGAAAACCAACTCTTGTTGAACTCATGTCCCCGGGCTGACCGGCATGCACCGAGATGGCCAAAGTTTTGGCCCTGTTTGAAAAAAAACACGGCGATATCATCAATGTGCAGATAGTGAACGTTCGAGAATTTCCGGACGTGGGAAGGCTCTATCAGGTCCGGTTTGTCCCGACCCTTGTCTTTCTCGATGAAAACGGAAAAATGCTGGAGAAAAGAGTCGGTTTCATGCCCCTTGACGCACTTGAAAAGCAGTGGGCAGGTCACGGGTACCCTCTTGATTCCGCAGACAAGTAGCGTGCTTCATGGCTGAACTATACTCCTTTCTCTACGGCGTTTTTCACGGCGGAAGTCTATGGGCGTACGTGGCGGTGTTCGCGTGGGGAATCCTGGGGATGATCCTGAGCCCTTGCAGCATTGCCACTATACCTCTTGTTGTCGGTTACGTCGGGAACACCGACGCCCCCGATTTCAAGTCAGCATTTAAAATCTCGATCGTTTTTTCGCTCGGCGTCTTTGTCAACCTCGCCTTCCTCGGAGGGCTTCTCGCATCCGCCGGCCTTTTTCTCGGCGGCATCGACCGCTACACGAACTATATCGTCGCTGCTGCATTTCTCGTGTTCGGACTGCATCTGCTCGGCGTAGTGTCCATCCCCTGGTTCCGGGGTTCTTCCGGACCGACCACACAGCATACCGGGATGAAGGGCGCGCTTGTGCTCGGCATGCTTTCGGGGCTGGCACTCGGGCCGTGCAGTTTCGCCTACTCGGCGCCCGTCATTCTCCTTGCGATGCAGACCGCCTCCGCTGATATCGTTCGCGCGATTCTCCTCGTGATATTCTACGGCGTCGGACACTGCTCCGTGATCGTCGCAGCGGGGAGCGCCACCGATCTTTTCTCCCGATTCGTGTCGAAAGGCGGCCGGGGAACCGTATGGCTGGGCCGGATAAGCGGCCTTCTGCTTCTGGCCGCCGCCGCCTATCTCGTGTACAATGCCCCCATGCTATAGACAACCTCATACCAAGGAGGCGCCGCCATGGATTTCGTGGATCTCGTCCGCAAAAGGTACAGCCTGAGAAAATACAGCCCGCTCCCTGTCGATGAGCCCGTCGTGGACAAATGCCTCGAGGCCGCCCGCCTCGCTCCCTCGGCCTGCAACTCCCAGCCGTGGTCTTTTATCGTGGCTTCAACTCCCGAAAAAGTCGCGCCTCTCGCGCGCGCCGCCTTCAGCGGCGTCTACTCGATGAACGCGTTTGCCGCCGAGGCTCCGGTCCTGATCGTCGCGATCACGGAGCGTTCCCGCTACACCGCCGCGCTCGGCGGCTTCTTCAGAGGAGTCCAGTTCAGCCTGATGGATGTGGCGATCGCATGCGAACATATATCACTCCAGGCTGCCGAACTCGGCTTGGGGACCTGCATGTTCGGCTGGCTGAACGAAAAGGCCGTCAGGAAAGAGCTGAACCTGCCGGCATCCGCGAAGATCGACCTGATGATGTCGATGGGATACCCCGAAGACGAAAACTTCCTTCCTCCCAAAAAGCGAAAAAGTCTCGACGAGATTCGTCGTTTCCTTTAACCGGGCGTCGGGAATATTTTCGCCTGCGTATCTCCGTGACAGTGATAGAATATGGAGAGACATTCATTTTCACACCAAGGAGGGAAAAAAAATGACAGTTTTGTACGTGATACTCGGTATTGTGGTGCTTGTTGTTCTCTGGGCGATCGGGATTTACAACCGGCTCATCAAGATGAACAACCTGAAGAACGAGGCCTGGAGCGGCATCGATGTTCAGCTTAAGCGGCGCTTCGACCTGATCCCCAATCTCGTGGAGACGGTCAAGGGGTATGCCGGGCACGAAAAGGAAGTCTTTCTGAAAGTTACCGAGGCTCGTTCCGCCATCGGTCAGTCGAAGTCGGTCACCGAGCGCGCCGAATCGGAGAACATGCTCTCCGGGGCGCTGAAAACCCTTTTCGCCGTCGCGGAAGGCTACCCCGAACTGAAGGCGAACACCAACTTCCTTCAACTTCAGGAGCAGCTCGCATCGCTTGAAAACGACATCCAGATGTCGCGCAGATACTACAACGGCGCGGCCAGGGACTACAACATCGCCATCGCCACGTTCCCCGCTGTGATCGTAGCGCGGCAGTTCGGCTACGAGAAGGCCGACTACTTCGAGGCGGTGGAAGAAGAGCGTTCGACACCCAAAGTGTCGTTCTGATCTCCGGCGGGACATTTATCATGAGACGCCCCGCTGGATTTCTCGCAATCCTGATCCTTCTTCTCCTGCCGCTCTCCTCCGGAGCGGAGGAGAAGATCTTTCTCTTTTCCTCCACGGCGACAGTCAATGCGGATTCTTCGCTCGAAGTCAGGGAGGACATCACTGTAAACGTCGAAGGGCGACAGATACGGCGGGGGATCTACCGCGACTTCCCGACAACCTACACGGACAGTTCGGGGCGGACCGTGCGCGTCGGTTTCACGGTCAAGAGCGCTCTGCTCAACGGCAGGAAAGTCCCGTACAAGACCGAATCGCGATCCAACGGCGTCCGTGTTTATATCGGCGACGCGAAAAGCACCGCCCCTCTCGGGAAACAAACGTACACGCTGGTCTATGTCACGACACATCAGGTGGGTTTTTTCGACGGCCACGACGAGCTGTACTGGAACGTTACCGGAAACGAATGGGCCTTTCCCATCGATGAAGCCCGATTTTCGCTCTCCATTCCCGGCGACGCCCCTTTCAACTCCGTCGAGTTCTACACCGGATGGCATGGAGCGCGCGGGCAGGACGCCCGGGTCCTCCCCGACAAAACGGTCGAGACGACAGCCTCTCTGGCGCCGGGAGAAGGGCTTACCGTCGTTTATACATGGCCCAAAGGGATCGTCACCCAGCCGAAAATTCCACTGAGGATCCTCTTTTTCGAAAAATATTCCATTCACTTTCTCGTAGCGGTGCCTCTCCTTCTTCTTCTCGCCTACTTTCTGCTCTGGCTTCGATGGGGAAAAGATCCTCCCATGCCCGCGATCATCCCTCTCTTCTCTCCTGTGGACGGAAAGAGCCCGGGCTTTCTGCGGTACGTCCGGAGAATGGGAATGGACAACACCTGCTTTGCCGCTGAAATACTGAATCTGGCGGTGAAAGGGTACATCCTGATCGAGGACCTGACTCCGCGGCAAATCCAGGAGATGCTGCAGGGAGAAAAAAACGGAATTCTCGGAGGTCTCGCGGCTCTCTCCGCACGCCTGGGAGGAAGGGCATATTCGCTGAAACGCCTTGATACACCGGCGCCGTCATCTCCGGGCGCGGAAAAGACACTTCTTTCGTCGCTCTTCGCGTACAGACGAAAAAACATTCTCCTGCGGCGGGAAAACCACGAAATTCTGGGCAAGGCAAGAAAAAAACTCGAAGAGTACTATTCTCGAACCGGGAAAGACCTCTTTTCGAAGAACACTCTGCTCTGGCTCTCGGCGCTTTCGATACCCGTTTTCGCGTGGCTCCTGATGATCTGGGGGCAACAGGAGGAACTTGCGGTACTCTCCGCAATCATCACGGTCGTGCTCACACTGGCAGGATTTCTTCTGAAGCGATCCGTTGCACAACTTCGAGAGGGAGGCGGTTTCTTCAAGAAACTGGTCACCAGCTTCCTGCCGGGCCTTATCGCCGGACTTCTTCTCATCGGAATCTTCGCTGTGTTCGGCCTCCGGATGATATTCATTCCTCTGACGTCGCTCGCGATCGTGCTGGTGGTGGTCATCTTCCACGAGCTGATGACAATCCGGACCCCCCGGGGAAACGACGTTTTTGCGGAGGCTGAGGGACTCGCCATGTACATGTCGACGGCGGAACGACACCGCCTGGAGATGTTCAACCCTCCGGAGGAGACGCCGGAAGTATTCGAAGCCCTTCTGCCGTACGCCTTTGCTCTCGACGTCGCGGAGACCTGGGCGAACCGGTTCGAGAACATGCTCAGGGAAAAAGGGTACCAGCCTTCGTGGTACGCCGGATCGAACCTCGCCTCGTTCTACACCGGTTCCGGGATCGCATCGGTCGCATCGGCGGTATCGGGTTCTATTGCCTCGGCATCCACACCTCCCGGCTCCTCGTCCGGTTCCGGGGGCGGCGGCTCCTCGGGAGGAGGAGGAGGAGGAGGAGGAGGAGGCGGCTGGTAGTATCATCTTAAGAAAAGCGCCGGATATGATCAGTATTCCGGCGCTTTTCTCAGGGACATGAACACTGTTATCCTATTCCTGCGCCGCGATGGAAACGCAGCGATATATAACCAAAAAGGAGTGTGACGAGCAAATGAGAAGAAATCTCCCGGCCCTGCTTGTCGGAATACTGCTTTTCACGGTGATGGGGGGAACTGCAATGAGCGAAACAGCTTCTGTATCTCGAGGAAACACCGAAGTGATTCCAGGGGAATACCTGGTTCTCTTCAAGGCGAGAGAAAGCGTTCTGTCTCTCGAGGGGAGGGACCGTACCGTTGCTGTCGCCATGATGCTGGAGATGCAGGCCGAGTATTTGAGCGTGAAGTTCGGCCTCACCGTGGAAAATACGTTCAGCGCGATTTCCGAGTCCAGCGGCAAAGGAATGTTTTTTGTCCGCAGCGACAAGGGAGCCGCCGATGCCGGATTTGAACAGGCGCTTCTTTCGGAGCTCCGCTCCGATCATTTTATTGAAGCCGTCTCGCCCAATGAGGTGAAAAAAATGATTTCAACTCCGTCGGCAGGTATTGCCGCTCCATAGAACGCTTTTTATATCGGGCAGCCGATGAATACTGCATAACGAAGCCCGCTGCAAACATTAACCGAGGATGGATGGTGAACTGGAAATGAAAAGAAGATATTCTGCTGCACTGATACTGGCACTCTTGATGTTCGCCGGAGCTGCTTTCGCCGGCGGTGACCTCCGGGGAGAGTATGTCGAGGGGGAAGCCCTTGTCGTGCTTGAAGGCCCGACGGAAGTTGCCGCAGGGAACTCCGCCGCCTTCGAGGCAAGCATTTCCGCCTCCGCGAAACGGGTCGCCGCCTCCGTCGGAGCGCAGCCCGTCGGAACGTTCAGTGCCATCTCGGCCGGCGTTGAAAAAAACATATTCCACATAAAAAGCTCGTCGAAGAGCACCGAACAGCTGCTCGCCGAACTGGAGAGAGTCCACGGAGTGCTCGGCGCGTCTCCCAACTACATCAGGAGCATCTCGCGCACGCCGAACGACCCCCGCTACGGGGATCTCTGGGGAATGCCGTACATCCGCGCTCCCCGTGCATGGGACGAGACGATCGGCAGCCGCGAGATCTACGTGGCGGTCATCGACACCGGAATCGACTACAATCACAACGATCTTTCCGCCAACATGGGACGGGACCTCGACGGTAATTTCGGCCGGGACACCGTCAACGGGGACAACAATCCGATGGATGATCACAGCCACGGAACCCATGTCGCGGGAACCATCGGCGCCGTTGGAAACAACGCCGTCGGCGTGGCGGGCGTCAACTGGCAGGTCAGCCTGTTGGGCGTGAAGGTCCTCGACGCGAGGGGATTCGGCAACGACGCGCAGATCATCGCCGGATTGGACTACGTGGTCGCACAGAAGCGGCGCGGTCTGAACATCAGGGTGGCGAACATGTCCCTGGGCGGATGGAGCACTCCTATCACGAACCCGAATACCAACCCATACGCACTGGCGCACAAGGCGGTCTCCGACGCCGGGATTCTTCTGGTGGTAGCAGCCGGAAACGAGTTCCAGAATATCGACAGACCCGGCGGCCCCGGTTCCGATCCTTACCATCCTTTTCGGGACTACCGGGGGATGCTCCCCTACCCGGCAAGCTTCCGGTTCGAGAACATGATCACGGTGGCTTCGATCACCTCTGCAGGCAGACGCTCTGACTTCTCCAACTACAGTCCGAACTACGTTCAACTGGCCGCCCCCGGCAGCGGCGTCCTGAGCACAACGCCCGGCAACAGCTACGCCACAATGAACGGAACCTCGATGGCGACGCCGCACGTCGCCGGAGCGGCCGCCCTTCTCGCGGCCAAGCGTCCGGAGGAGACGGCCTCGCAGATAAAGTCAAGAATACTGAACTACGTCGCTCCGAACGCCAACCTCGACGGGCTGGTCACGACGAACGGCCATCTCGACCTCGGCGCATCCATCACGGCGGTCAATCCGGTCCCTGTCAGAGGAGTATCCCTCGAGCCGGCGTCGCTCAACCTTCGAGTCGGGCAGAGAGCGAACCTGACGGCGACCATTGAACCGGACGATGCGGACGACACGACGGTGGCATGGTTCTCGAGCAATTCGTCGATCGCCAGAGTCTCTCCTGTAACCGCAGCACAGGGAAGCGTTTCTGCGACTTCGTCTGCGACGGTCGAGGGGATTGCCGCCGGAACGGTGACGATCACCGTCATGACCAACGACGGTCAATACACTGCCACCAGCGAAGTGACAGTTTCCGCCGGAGGAGGCGGAGGAGGAGGCTGCTCTGTCGGCCCGGGAGCGGCGATTCCGGCGATTCTTCTGCTCCTGATTCCCCTTGCCATGTTGACGAAGAGGTCCGCCAAGTAGGCACAATCTCAAGTTCGCCGGAATTATCGATCTCAAGAAGAGGGAGTATGACCTGTCCCGAATGGACAGTCACACTCCCTCCTCTTTTATTTTCATGATCTTCGGGCGGAAATCTTCTTGTTTTTACCGTTGAAAAGGGGTATCATCGAGAGACGAAAAATTACAAAAAAGGTGGTGGGAACGCATGCGTTCACTTGCAGTATTATGTTTCGTATTTTTGGTTTTTTGCGCTTTTCCTGCGGCAACGCCTGTTGAGGGAAGCAGCGGCGCTCTTCTTGAGGGAATAGTTCGGACAATCGACGGAAACGCGGCCCCGGAAGTGGATATCAGTGTCTGGGATGGCCGGACGAACCGTGGAGCGGTAACCGACGGCGAAGGGAAGTTCACAGTGTCAGGCATCCCTGCAGGAACCGTCTTTGCCGTCCGCTTTACACCGAAGCGGTACCCTTCCGTGCGTGTGGACGGATTCCGGTTTCCCGAGAGTGGGAATCTCTATCTGAGCATCGAGTACGGCGCAGCCGATAAAGGACAGCGCTACACCACCCGTGTTCCTTCAAATCCGTCGACCGGCTACGAATGGTTCCTCTTTCAGCTTGGGAACAGCTCCGTCGCCGCATTCCGTGAAAATTCGATGGAGACGGACAAGGTAGAGACTGCTCCCGACAGCGAATGGAACACGCCCAAAGATCCTCCTGCCGGCGGAGAATGGAGCTCTCCGGGCAGGCAGCCCTCACGGGAGGTTTCCGGAAGAGGCGGCTGGGAATCGTGGAGCTTCAACACTTTCGGAGCGGGGAGCACTGCAATTGTATTGGGGTATTGCCGCCCCTGGGAGACCGCGATCTCTCCGTCCCGATATCACGTATTTTCTCTTTCTGTACGCTGAACGTCCGGCAACAATTCGAAGATCCGAAATGACGGGAAAGGCTCACCGCAGACGTTCCCAAAAAATGAAAGGAAGTGATGTGCGATGAACAAATTCCGCAATATCTCTTGGTTATCGGTGTCGGGTGCGCTCCTTCTCGCCCTTCTCCTTGTCTCATGCGCCTTCGCGGATGCGACTATCTTCTCTTCGGCACCGAGAAATCCTGAATTCCTGAAACTGCAGCAACAGGGGTACCGTGTTCTCCAGAAATCGACAGGCCCCGGCGGATATCCGCTCGGCTACCGTCCTTCCCCGCTCGACCTCTCTCACGTCGTTCCGCCGGTTTCGGGAGCCTACGCCGCATCGGTACAGGCTCTCCCGGCCCAGTACGATCTCCGCGACTCCGGTGCGATCACCGCGGTTCGCAACCAGAATCCCTACGGTACCTGCTGGGCTTTCGGCACGATGGCTTCAATGGAATCGAACTTCAGGAAAAGAGGGTTCGGCAACCTCGACTTTTCCGAATGGCATCTCGCCTATTTCGCCTACGTCGATGAAAGCCCCTCTCGCCCCGCTTTTACACAAAGCGCGCCGGGCTTCGGCGATGACCCGATCTTCGACCAGGGAGGAAGCCACTTCCAGTCCGCAGCTATCCTCGCACGATGGACAGGCGCAGTGAACGAAACAGACAGACCGTACCAGAACGTCAGCCCCTGGCCTCCATCGAGCACTCCGCTCGCCTCCGATCCTGTAGCCAAACATCTGGAGCACGTCCATTTCCTCGGAGGACCGTTCAACAGGGACACGATCAAGCAAGCCCTTATGAACACGGGCGCGGTGAGCATCAGGATCGTCTGGAACAACTCGGCCTACAACGGGACCACATACGCCTATTACAACGCGGCGCAGAGCGGCGGCGGTCACATGGTCACCATCGCGGGATGGGACGACAACTACTCTGCTGCGAACTTCAACACCAACCCGGGAAGCAACGGTGCGTGGCTGGTCAAGAACAGCTGGGGAACAGGCTGGGGAAACGCCGGCTATTTCTGGCTTTCATACAACGATCCGACGATCGGATACCCCGCTCTCTTCATCGGTGCGGAGAATACGAACTTCGAGCGCGTCTACCAGTATGATCCCCTGGGATGGACGGAGTCGGTAGGAGCGAGCAGCAACACCGGCTGGTTCGCCAACATCTTCACTGCGGCCGGAGCCGCGTCGCAGGGAGGCGCCGGAGGAATCGAAGTGCTCAGGGCCGTCTCCTTCTACGCCGCACAATCCAACGCCTCCTACCTTATAGAGGTCCGGAAGGAAGTCGCGGTAGGAGCCCCTCTGCCGCGGAGCGGAACACTCGTCAATACGACGGAGGGGACACTGGTCACCGCCGGCTATCATACGGTCCGGCTCTCTTCCGATGTGGCCCTGGCAGCGGGAGAACGCTTCTCGATCGTAGTCCGGCTGACGACCCCGGGATACAACTGGCCGATTGCTGTGGAACAACCGATACCGGGCTATAGCGAAAAAGCGACGGCTACCTCAGGTCAGAGCTTCGTCAGCGCCGACGGCAACAGCTGGACCGACATGACTGCGGTATCTTCGAATACCAACGTCTGCCTGAAGGCCTTCAGCTCCGCGGGCGTACCGGTAACGGGTGTTGCGCTATCCCCTGCGTCAGCGACTCTCTCGGTGGGACAAACGGCATCCCTCACCGCGACAGTTAACCCTTCAAACGCGAGCGACGCGACGGTAACCTGGCTTTCGAGCAACCCGTCCGTCGCGACCGTCACTCCTGCGACGGCCGCAGCGGGAGACATCTCTGCCTCCGCCAACGCCACAGTAACCGCCGTCGCCGCCGGAGACGCAATCATCACCGTCAGAACCAATGACGGAAACTTCACAGCAAGCAGCACAATCACTGTAACAGCCGGAGGCGGCGGCGGCGGTTGTTCAGTCGCCGGCGGATCAGCGCTTCCTGCCGTTCTCCTGCTGGCACTTCCCCTTGCCGCGATCCTGAAGAAGAGAAACATGTAACATCAGAAAAAGGATACAAGAAACATCCCGATTTCTTTTTTGGTAACAACCCGCAGGGAAGTCCCGTCCCCGGGGAGAAGCACGACAGTCGCATTCTTCCCGGGGACACACTCGCAGGAAAGGAAGGGTACTCCATGAAGAGATCAGCACATACAAAGATATTGACAGGGCTTCTTTTCGTTTTACTGTTCATTCTGGTTTCATCCGCATCCGCAGATTCCGGGATATGGCGTTCGGCGCCGACCAATCCACGATTCCTCGATTTTCAACGACACGCACAAATCTCTGTTTTCAGAGCGACGGGGCCCGACGGAATGTCTCTCGGCTACCGCCCTTCACCTCTCGATCTTTCGCATATCGTGCCGCCGGTAAACGGCATCTATGCCGGCTCCGCGGCCGCCCTGCCGTCACGATACGATCTTCGGGATCATCACGCCGTCACAGCGGTACGCGATCAGAATCCGTACGGTACCTGCTGGGCCTTCGGAGCGCTCGCCTCCCTTGAATCTACGCTCAAAAAGAACGGAGCGGGCGACCTCGACCTCTCCGAGTGGCACCTTGCCTACTTTACATACGTCGATGAAAACCCCTCCCTTCCGGCTTTTGCACGGGACACGCTCCTGCCCGGCGAGGACCCGATCTTCGACCAGGGGGGATGGGGAATCAAGGCCGCGGCGATTCTGGCGCGATGGACCGGTGCGGTCAGCGAGAGCGATCGCCCCTACCAGAACGTCAGCCCCTGGCCTGAATCGAGCAGACCCAAAGCAACAGATCCTGTTTCATGGCATCTGGAGCACGTCCATCTGCTGAATCTCGACAAGCAATTCGACGGAACAGCCGCAAAGCAGGCCATCATGGCACATGGAGCACTCAGCATGGCATTTCACTGGGACAGCGAATATTACAACCCTCTTACCCGGGGGTATTTCAACGATGACCCCTCAAACAACGCAAACCACATGGTGACCCTTATAGGATGGAACGACGATTACCCGGCGGCGAATTTCACCATAAATCCCCCAGGCGACGGCGCATGGCTTCTCAAGAACAGCTGGGGAACCGATTTCGGCGACGAAGGCGCCTTCTGGATCTCGTACCACGAACCCAGCATCCTGGAACCGTCGCTCTTCATCGGCGCACCGAAAACCAATTTCGACAAAATCTACCAGTACGATCCTCTCGGCTGGATCAACGCGATCGGGTCCGGCGCCGACACCGCATGGTTCGCAAACATTTTCTCTGCGGAAGGCGTCGCATCGGCAGACAAGGAAGGCGCCGGCGGCCGTGAGGTGCTGAAGGCGGTCTCCTTCTATGCGGCGCAGTCCGGCTCCGGCTATCGGATCGAAATATGGAAAGACGTTCTCGAAGGAGCACCCCGGAGCGGAATCCGCGTCAACGTAACCGAAGGAACGCTCACCGCGGCCGGCTATCATACAGTCCCTCTCTGGTCGGAAGTGCCATTGAGAGCTGAAGAGCGTTTTTCCGTGGTGGTGCGCCTGAAAACTCCCGGCTTCAACTGGCCCATTCCCGTAGAACAACCAGTAGCAGGCTACAGCGACAAAGCGACGGCCAATTCCGGAGAAAGCTTCGTCAGCACGGACGGCAATACGTGGACGGACCTTACGGAGATATACCGGAACACCAACGTCTGTCTCAAGGCCTTCACCTCAGTCGGTACACCGGTCACCGGCGTCACGGTCTCTCCGGAATCGCAGGCTCTCTGGCTGGGGCAAAACTTCTCCCTGACCGCGACCATCACTCCTTCGGACGCGAGCGACACCACTGTGAACTGGAGCTCCAGCAATCCTTCAGTTGCCACTGTACATCCGGTTGCTTCCGCTGCCGGTGAAATCTCTTCGACGGCGGAAGCTGTCGTGACGGCGATCTCCGTAGGGCATGCAGTCATTACCGCCACCACCAGCGACGGCAACTTCACCGGCGCCTGTGAAATCTCGGTAGTCACGGAGGGCGGCGGCGGTTGTTCGGTAGGATCAGGAACGGCGATACCGGCGCTTCTTCTGCTTGTCATCCCGGTAGTTTCTCTTGGAAAACGCATCATGAAGTAACAACCGTCGGGGACATGGTCAAAACATCCGCGAGAGACGATGGAGAAGCGAAATCGGCCATCGTCTCTCGTGTCTTCTCCCGGGATGAGCCTCTTCCTTCCCGGAGATGCCGCGCGAACTTCCCGCAGGGTCCGATGAGATACGGGAGAATCCACGACTACTTGTTCTTTGGAAAATACCAGCCAAGTTCCGTGTCTTTCCCGCCGATTTCTCTCGCCCGCTCTCGTCGGTACGCCTTTTACGCTTTTTTTCAAAGCGGAAATACAGTACTATAGCTGCGCAACCAAACCAGAAAAGGGGTGAGAAATAATGCGATCGATTCTTGCTGGTATTTTGCTTGTCTCTCTTCTTCTCGTGCCTGCGCACCTTCCCGCAGATGGGGAGGAAAACGCTCTTCTTGAAGGGCTTGTGCTCACGACCGACGGAAACCCCGCATCCGGGACACGGATCACGGTCTGGGACGGTAGGGAAAGCAGGCGTGCCGTTACCGACGCCGCCGGAAAATTTGTGATCCCGGGTCTCCGTCCGGGGAGCGTCTTCGCCGTCCGATTCTCTCCGCAAAAATTTGATTCCGTTCGCATGGACGGATTCCGTGTTCCCGAAAAAGGGAATCTTTATCTGAGCATGGAATATGGAACGATGCAACGAGGACGGCGCCATACCGTCATCATCCCTTCGAACCCGAGCACGGGCTATGAATGGTCCCTTCTCGACCATGGAACGACCTCCGTCGTCAACCTCCGGGAGCGTTCCATGGAGACACCCGACGAGACTCCGGGACGCGGCATGGCGGGCAGGGGCGGGAGGGAGCTGTGGACCTTCGAGAGCGTCGGAAGGGGAAATACCCTCATCACGCTTGGATATCGGCGCCCCTGGGAGACCGGCGTCTCACCGCTCCGCTACCACGTCGTCGCACTGGCCGTACGCTGAATGGAATATAGAACTGAAAGAAAGAAGGGATATTCGTGATTCTCCGCATTCGGGCATCAAACACCCTGCGGAGAGCTTTTGTGATCACTCCGGAGCGTACGTATCGTATCGGGCATTTCGCTGTGAAATGACAGGAGATCGCATGCTTACGAAAAAGGGAGGGGAAATAGTCCCCTCCCGAACTTCTAACGGGTTATCTCGGACGGTGGTTCTGACTCGGTGTCAAACAACCAACTCCTAGGTGTTTCTGTAGATATCCCACGTTTATCTTTTTTGCGGATCTGTTACAGTAGTTCCTTGTTGAACGGTTCTTGGTTCTTTTACCTCTTTGTACCACTTGCGTTGCGGTTGCTGTCTTTGGATCTGTTGCTCGGTTTTTCCTGACTTACAACTCTGTTATGCTTCTTCTCTTCGTCCGGATAACCCGTTAGGAGTATTCTATACCTGTTTCCCCCGGGCGTCAAGGATTTTCAAAAGACGTTCTCCGGGAAATGAAGGCGATTTTCAATGATTATATTCTGTTTTCAACATGATGCACCAAATTTCTTCAGATTGAAACGCCCTCCTCGGCGTCATCGAAGGCGAGCTCCCTCTGCACTCCTTCTCCGGGGGGGCAGAGAAGGCCGAAAAGGCATTTCATCCGCTGGGCATTCTTGACGGCATAATCACGAAAGCAGTTGTTGAACATCAGGAAGAGACGTTCTACCCCTGCTGCGCCCTTTCTGATCGCCTCCTCCCACGAGAGAAGTTCTTCATCGGAATAAAAGTATCGAAACCGCTCGGCGACGGTGGCGTCTTTCCTGCTCCACGCTTCCCGGTTCCTCCCGTGGAAGCGGATCACGGATCCCCATGTGGCCGTCACGGGAGCGTCACGCCCCACGGTCCAGGGAAGTTCGGGCTCGTCCACGGCTACATAAGCCATGTTCGCTCCCTTCAGCAGATCCAGAAAAGACTCGCGGTTGCCCGGTTCCATCCAGGAGCGATTGCGTACCTCCACCGCCACGCGGAAGGGAGGAGTCACTTCAGCTACTCTCTCGAGGTAACGCATCATCACCGGTGAAAAGGCCGCCTTCGGAGGAAGCTGGAAGAGAAGGTACCCCATCCGGTCCATCTGTCGCAAGGGTGCAAGGGCCTCCGTAAAACGCTTCCAGAGAAGCGGACGGGCTTCCTTCGGCAATTCCTGGAAGTCGAGTCTCCCGGTCTCGGGACGGGGAATTTCGCTCCTCACCCATTCGGGAAGCGATTCGTACTTCACGGAATGCCACGTGAAGAGTCCCCATGCTTTCACGTTGAAAAGAAATCCCGGCGAAGTCCGGGCCGCCCACCGAAAGACGACGCTTCTCTCCGGAATGGCGTAAAAGGTACTATCCACCTCCACCGTGTCGAAGCGGCGCGAATAGTGAGAAAGGCGCGAGGCGGGAGTTCCGGCGCCGGCAGGGTACCATCCGCTCTGCACCAGGCCACGGTCCGACCACGAGCACGTTCCGATCCGAAGATTCCCCGATGAAGTCACCTTATCCTCCGGACGTTAGAAAAACGCTCGAGAAGCGGCTGATCCGATCCTTCCACATACCGAAAAGCTTCGCGGAGAGAAGCGATGAGAGAGAGTAATAGTCGTCCCTCGCGCCACCGAAGGAGTCGTTCTCAAGAGCGTTCTCATAGACCTCCTTCGGGAGCGTGAAGATCATCTCCCCCTTGTGACGGTTTGTCATTTGCAGCGGCCTGCATCCTATTCCCATCCGGCCTTCCTCCTCAAAACAGAGTGTGACGGAATACTCGACAGTCCCTATATCGCCCGCATTCAGGCGGAGGCGCTGTTTTCTGACAAACCCTCTTTTCTTCAAAGTTTCAACGCTGTCAAGATCGGTTTCGTACACAATACGGTCAAGAAGGTGCCAATGGCGGACATACCCCGCCATCTTCCGTGTAAATCGTGCACATACCGGATTGTCGGGCTTGTTCGCCAGGGCGCCCTTCGACGGGATACCGTTTTCGACGGTTTTCCAGAGAAAGGATGAGATATCGGCCCCATCTTCGTGAAACAGGGTAAAACCGAGCAGGGCCGCAGCGGCTGCAATACGCGGAGTATCATACCATCGCTGCGGGCAGGCGGAGGCGAGCTTTCTCGTCACACCTGATTTCTTGAGTTCGACCACGGTTTTCCCGTCATTCGCGAGGACGCCCGGAAGCCCCCCGAACACATCCTCCGGAGGTGTTTTCGGGAAAAACGGACGAAAATAACCGTTTTCCTCGCCTCCGGTCAGGTCGAGGAGCCACAGGCGACATCGTTTTTCCTCCGGTAAGAGAGAGAACTCCGCCCGGTCGAAAACCGCTCTCGGAGTATGCAGCAGATCCGACATGAAAATCACGGTATGCCAGAGTAATCCCTTGAAAACCGGATCCTGGGCGAATTGGTAGAGCATGCGCCGCACGGGCTCTTCGAGCGTCTCGACCGGGTATGTAAACGTTTCGCCCCCCGTTCCCTTCATGGATATCGTCCGCTCTTCCCCCTCCAACCATTTGAAAGGCATCAGTTTTCGGGTGTTCCTGGTCCTGTTGACAAAGCCGAGCCGAGGTACCGCTCCCCTGGTCCATATCTGGAGGGCCAATCCCTCGTCGATATCGGTCGAGCACACGATCATGCCCTTTTCATCCATACTCCGCACTCCTTTTACTTCTGATGCGCTTATTATGACGTCTTTGGACCCGAATGGAAAGAATAAAACGCTCCGTAATTTCACAGTGTTACAAAATGAATTTTTAGTGTATTATAACATGACACTGCAATTTAAGGAGGCGACAACGAGAATGGCGAAAACCAAGGTCAAGGTGATCATGGAGAAGAGCGCAGCGAGCGGAAGCGGCGGCTGCGGCGCCTATATCCCCGGTGGCGAGGCGATGGAGGAACGCCAGGATTCCGTTGCCGGAATCCGCTCCATCCTGCAGAAGACGCGGGAACAATACGGAGAGAGCGTTGAGATTTCCGTAATGGACCCCAGAAGCATCTTCTCATTCATAGACAACATACGCTACAACATCAAAGGGACGGATCCCACCTGGATCGTGAATGGAAAGAAGGTCTTCGAAGGCGTCCCTTCATGGGAAGAGTGGGAAAAAGCACTGAAGGAAGCGCTTTAAGCGACATCCTGAAAAGCGGGGGGCGAAGCGGGAGGCAATTCGCCATCATCCAGGCGATAGCGTTTCATTCGTTCCGAATGGCATCTGGCGCTCAGGTCAAGTTCCGCCGCCCCCTCCTTCAGTTCGAGAACATCTCTTTCGAGCCCGGAAAGCGCCGCCTTCATCGTCGAAGCGGCATTCTCCCCTTCCCGTGCCATTAAAGCAACGATCTCCGAAGCGGAGAGAATCCGGCTTCCAAGTGCGGCGTTTTTCGCGTTCTTCCCGGCCATCGATACAATCGAAACCTCCATCTCGCTCAAAACAGCGATCAACGACTCGACAAACGACCTCAGTTGAAGAATATCCTCTCTGCTCTTTGAAGCCGCATCTTTTCCTCTGCCCGTCTCGCTGACGACGAGAGAGCTTCCTCTCAGAATATCTCCGGCAAGTTTTCCTATCTGTGCCGCAGCTTCGCCACTTTGTCTTGAAAGAAGACGAATTTCCTCGGCAACTACGGCAAATCCTTTTCCGCGGTTTCCCGCTCGGGCGGCTTCGATGGATGCGTTCAACGACAACAAATTCGTCTTTCGCGCTATTTCTTCAATCATGGACACAATGGCGGAGATGGAACCAGTCTTCTCTTCAAGATGCTTCAGCGCTATACCCATGTTCGCGAACGAGGAATTCATAAAGCTCACCGACTGTACAGTGAGCTCCGAAGTCAGCAGGGTCTTCTCTCCGACGTCCATTAGATAACGTGCTTTTTCACCACACTCGTTCGCCAGCAGGGAGGCAACCCGTCCTTCTTCTGCAGAGTCCTCGGCGTATTTTTTCATTTCGGAGAGTTTCAATCCGCTTTCCTCCAGCTTGTTTTGCAGCTCTTGACAAACGGCGAGAATCCTGCAAAATGCCTCGGACATCTTGGCCGATATCGTATCGATCATTTCCGCATTGCCCGAGATCCGGATACTTTCATCACGGAGTTCCAACAGTATGTCCTTCAGATAATGAATCATGGATGCAAAAGAGGCCGAAAGCAACGCAATTTCGTCCCTGCCATCCAAAGAAGGCAGTATGGTAAGATCTCCTTCCGCGGCGGCCTTGGCCGAACGCATAAGGCTGTTCATAGGCCTCAATACGCTCTTCCCGGCTGAAAAGAGAAGCGCGCAGAGCAACACAATGGCACTTCCCAAAAAGAATCCCTGGTGAAGCGCCATTCGACGCAAGGGAAGCAAAAGCTCTCTCTCCGAAGATAGAACAATCAAACTGAAACCGTAGGGCAGAAAAAAAGAGGTCCCGCGAAACACTTCGCCTTTTGAATCCCTCAGAGAAAAACGTTCCTCTTTTCCGACATGGGGAAGGACTTCCTCCGGGAGAGGGTGAGGAATAAATTCCCCTTCCTCTCCCACACTTCCAAGAAGAGGGTTCCCGGCCGAATCGAACAGAAACAGCCTTCCTTCACCTTCCGCAAGAGAGGCAAGATTCCCGAGGGCTTCGATTCGGATATCGCCCGAAAGGACGCCAAGCAGCCGTTCCTCCTGATAAGGGGAGAAGACTGGAACCGCCAGCGTGACAATCATACACCCCGTCTTGGGATCACAATACATTCCTGTCAGGATTGAACCATTCTTCTCCATAGCCCCGCGATACCAATCTTCGTCCCTGGGGTCGTAATCTGACGGAGGAAACCACCCTTGCCCTTCGAGAAAAACACCGCTGGATAGCGAGAGCGAGATCGAGAGAAAACCGAGCTCCGCCGTGGCTTCCGTAAGAGTCCGCAGATATCCTCCTGTAGTTCCAGGAAGAATTCCAAGATCCTCGATCATGAACGCCAGATTATTAGATGCAGTCAGCAATACATTCTCCAAGGAAGCAAATTTTCCCGCGACTGCTTGGGCGTTCGCATGGTTCGCCTCTTTCTCGTTTCTTTCAGCCTGTTCGAAAAGTATTGAGGAACTTCCGAAATAGGACATTCCGGCAAGAACGATGGTGGTGAGCATTATTCCCACAGCAAGGGCAATAAATTTCGTTCTCAGAGTCATGATACGTTTTCCTCTGCCGTTGTTTTCAGTTCGATGCAGCGACGCTCGAACATCCAGGCACTCCGTCTCTCCCGGGCCGTCTTCTGCTTCACTGCATGTTTGAGCGAGGCCGCTATCTCAGCGATCTTTCCGGGGTGCGTTTCAGGAGAGATCCTGTCGCTTTCGATCACCGCGATACTCAGCGTGACGAGCGGAACAGCGCACTTTTCTCCGAGCCGGTTCTCAGCCTCGTACCATCCTGCGTTTCGCTCCTCGGGGGAGAAGTAGATCGTCTTTCTTTCATCAAAGATCCGGCAGATGGATTCCAAGGCAAATTGAGAAACCGGTCCGGGGCAAACACAGACGAAATCATCTCCTCCGACGTGTCCCAAGCGGGACCCGGGAGGCAAACCGTCCAAACCTTCCCTGAGAACGGATGCTGTAAGGTTGATCAGCTCGTCCCCCTTCAGAAAACCATGCCGGTCATTGTACTCTTTGAATCGATCAAGATCGCCGTAGACGAGCGTAAAGGATTCTCCCCGCCGAGCTTCTTCTATCCAATTCTGGATATGCCGGTTGCCGGGAAGCCCGCTTAACGGGTTGCAGCTCATCGCACGCTCAACCTCCAGCTCTCCTGCCCGGACGATGATCTGCTTCATCGTGACCGTACCAAGAAAAATCCCGTGATCGTCCACAACGATCACGGGATCATACAGTTCGTCCGGCTCCCTCTCCATGGCAAGCTGTGCCAGAGTGCTCACCGGACTGAAGACCGGCGCCTTGAGAAAATTCGCCGTTGAGATCTCGTCGAGCGGTCGTTTCTGGAAAAGCTGGTAGCCGAAGGTTCCCCCGGTCTTTAGAAAGAAGCGTTGGCGCGTGATGAGGCCGACAGGCGCCTCGCCCTCCAAGAGCACCAAGTGATCGAGCGTCCTGTTCTTCCTGAAGATACGCTCGAGTTCCTCACAGGTCATCTCTCCCTTCTGCGCGGTTGTGCGGCGAATAACAAGCGAACGAAGTCCCTCTCCCACGATACAGTCCCCCTTGCATACGGCCCTCCGCAACAAAGCCAGGCGCTCAAGAGCAAAATGCGCGGGACGTCGGAATTCCGTGTCGGGCCGCGCGAACAAATACCCCTGCGCAAGAGGCACTCCGAGCTCGAGAAGGGCCTTCATATCCTCCCATGTTTCCACGCCCTCCGCAATGATCTTGCAACCGACAGCCGAAGCGAAAGAGCACAGGAAACCCACCACGTGCTTTTTATATGGATCCGTGGAAATACCCTGAACCAACGCCATATCGAGCTTGAGAAAGTCGGGGGCACAGATGCTGAGCGTCCTCAACCCCGAATGCCCAGCCCCCAAGTCGTCGATGGCGATGGAAAAACCTCTCTCTCGGAAACAGGAAACTACCATCTCAAGTTCATGGTAGTCGGCGACCGGGATGCTCTCCGTAATTTCCAGGACGATTCGTTGAGGCTCCAATCCGTAGGGTTTGAGCGTTTCCGCTGTAAAGACTTCTCTGAAGCGGGGATCGGTGAAAATTCCGGGGCTCACATTGATAAAAAAACGCTGCGTTGACGCGCCCACGGAATCCCTAATGGTCGCCAAAGCTCTTCTTCTGCACGTTCTCTCCGTCTCCCAAAGAAGGTTGTTCGCCCTTGCAACAGAAAAAAAGACGGGAGGAGACTCCAGCGGAGCTCGTCCTCGTGAAAGCACCTCGTACCCGTAGACGCTGCCCGTGGCCGTGTCCACAATAGACTGAAAAACCGGAAAGATTCCTCCTTCCTGGAGAAGGGATCGCAGCAGTTCGACTTCGTCTACCTTCTCCGCGATGCACGATGTATTCATGAATGTCCGCCTCCCGGCTTGAAAGTGAGAATTCTTGCCCGCTAGAAGATACCATGGGATCGTTACGGAGATCTGCCTCTCAGGAAACAGTTATGTAACATCGCACACCTGAAGGTTTGAATTCAGGTTTCCGCCGAATACTCTTGCATTTCGAACCTCCAGGTTGTATCATGCTTTCCCTGCGGTAGAAAACATCAAGCCAGGACCGCATTCGGAGGAACGAAGCTTAATGAGAAGAGCCGAACACATTCGCAATATCGCAATAATAGCCCACATCGACCACGGCAAGACCACCCTCATAGACTCCATTTTCAGAGCAGCACAGGTATTCCGCGAAAATGCCCGCGTCGAGGAGCGATTCATGGACAATAACGAGCTTGAGCGCGAAAAGGGGATCACGATCCGCGCCAAGCACTGCACCGTCGAGTGGAAGGGGTACCGGATCAACATCATCGACACTCCGGGACACGCCGACTTCTCCGGCGAGGTGGAGCGCATCCTCTCCACCGTCGATTCGGTCCTGCTGCTCGTGGACGCCGGAGAGGGGCCGATGCCGCAGACCCGATACGTCCTCTCCCACGCGCTCCGGATGGGAATCAAGCCGATCGTCTACATCAACAAGGTCGACCGGAAGGAGGCCGATCCGATCCTGGCGCTCAACGCCACCTTCGACCTCTTTTTCGAGCTCGGGGCAAACGACGAGCAGGCGGACTTCCCCGTTCTCTACGGATCGGGGCTCGCCGGCTGGGCCGTCCGCGAACTCGACGAGATCGAGGGAGGGGATTCGAAGGGGATGGACGCCCTCTTCGAGGCCATTGTCGAATACGTGGAACCGCCGCTTGCCGACGAGGAGTCTCCGTTCCTGATGCAGGTGAGCACGATCGCCTGGAATGAATACACGGGGCGAATGGGGTGCGGAAAAATCCTCCAGGGAAAGATCCGAAAGGGAGAGGAATTCCTTCGTACCACCACCGCCTGGGAGGACCGGAGCGACCGGGAGAACGAGAACTTCCTCATCACGGGGAAGGAGCGGACAAAGGCCGCACAGATATTCGTCACGCGGGGGCTCGACCGCATCGAGGTCGAGGAGGCAGGAGCGGGCGACATCGTGTGGATCTCGGGTCCCAAGGAGATCGGCATCGGCGATACCTTTTCCGATCCTGAGATGGAGAACTTTCCGCTGCATCCTCTGGACATCGAGGAACCGACGGTTTCGATGTTCTTCCTTGTGAACAACGGCCCCTTCTCGGGGCAGGAAGGTCAGGCGATCACGCTTCGCCAGCTCAAGGCCAGGCTGCAGCGCGAGATGCACGTCAACGTGGCGCTTCGCATGGAGGACCTGGGACGACCCGACGGTGTCAAGGTCTCCGGTCGCGGAGAACTTCAGCTCGCGATCCTCATCGAGGAGATGCGCCGGGAGGGGATGGAGTTCTGCGTCTCCAAGCCGGAGGTCATAACAGAGGAGCGCGACGGCAAAACGTTCGAGCCGATGGAGGATCTTGTCGTCGATATTCCGGAGGAGCACCAGGGAGTCGTCTTCGAGAAGCTGTCGAGGCGAAAGGCCCGTGTTCAGGAGATCCAGAATCTCCGCACAGGGCTGATGCGCATCTTCTTTGCCGTCCCGACGAGAGGGCTCATCGGCTACCGGGGAGAGTTCCTCACCGACACCCGGGGCCTTGGCATCATGTCCTCGAGGTTTTCCGGATATGCACCGTGGGCGGGGGAAATTTCACCGCGCAACCGCGGCGCGCTTGTCAGTCTCGATACCGGCGAGGCCACGAGCTACCAGCTTGAGAACCTTCAGGAGCGGGGAACCCTCTTCATCTCGCCTATGGACAAGATATACGCAGGCATGATCGTCGGCGAGAATTCGCGCCCGGGTGACATGCCGTGCAATCCGACGAAAAGGAAGCAGGCCACCAACCACAGGTCCTCCACGAAGGATTTCACCGTGAAGCTCGACGTGCCCAGGAAGATGACACTCGAAAAGGCTCTCGAATGGATCGCCGAAGATGAGCTCGTCGAGGTGACGCCCAAGGCGATCCGACTCCGGAAATCCATACTGGACGACAACGAACGCCGAAAGGCAAAAAGGCTCAGCGCCTGAGCAACTGAAAAAAAAGTGCCGCCCCCGGGGTTTCGAAGGGCGGCACTTTTTTGCCGGTTGTCACTTTCCGTGAAGCGGAACATCGAACGAGACGGTCGTTCCCCGTCCCTGCTCGCTTTCGATCGAAAGGGTCCCTCCGAGCATACGTGTTCGCTCCTCCATGTTGAAGAGACCGTAGGCGCCGCGTGCCTCCGCATTTCGCCTCTCCTCCGGCACATCGAAGCCGACTCCGTCGTCGGAGATTTTCACGCGGAGTATCCCGATGCCTATCCCCACGAGGACTTTCACTGTCCTCGCACTGCCGTTTTTGACAGCGTTCAATACAGCCTGCTGGATAATCTTGAAGACCGCCGTCCGTACCGGGAGGGGCATCGTGTCCCCGCGCCCCTCGATCGAAAAGAGGACATCGGCGCCTGTGAGGGAGCGCACCTGGGAGGCCAGCCGGCCCAGGGGAATGTGCAGTCCGTCCTTCAGTCCCGACGGATTCAGCTGAAAGAGGAACGAGCGGCATTCCGCCAGGGCGTCGGCAAGATGCGCCCGTGTTCTGACAAGCTCGTCAGCGGCCTTGGAGAAATTCCCGCGGTCGAGAAACTCCTTTGCGAGGTCGATCATAAGCCCTGCTCCCGAAAATTTTTGAATGGGGCCGTCGTGCAGATCCCGAGCGAGCGTGATGCTCTCCCTTTCCGCAAGGAGCACCCCGGACATAAGCGGATTCTCACCGGCGGATTCCCGCACTGCTTCTTCGTCGAAGTCCATGTTGAAAAGATTCAGCGCCACCCGGAAGCGGTTCGCCATCTCCTCGCTCCGGAGAAGGATCTTTTCGATGCGCCGCTCTTCACGCGCAAACTCGTCCCTCTGTCGGGCAAGCAGTTTTTCACGCTCCTCGAAAGCTCCGCGGACCTTCATCAAATGCATGGCCCGCTCGTAGGCCTCCTTCTCCCGCTGTTCGCTTCCGGAACGGCTGGCGGCAAGGAGGGCTTCGCGGGAGCGGCGATACTCCGCCTCCGCCTTGTCCGCCGCGACAATCACTTCATTCAGCTCCTGCAGGATCTCTTCCTTGCGGGTACGGATCTCGAAAAGCCTCTCCTCTTCCTCCGCACGAAGAGCCGCAATGCTGTCCAAACTGTAATGAAGAGCTTCGCTTATCTTCTCCTGAATCTCCCGCAGCTTGTGGGGCAACTCTTCCAACGGCATGCCCGCTCCTCCCCTACCGTTCGCCTTTAAAGGAACGTTCGATATCCTCGTTCTTAATCTCTCCCACTATTGTAGCGCCGAAAGCGGGGTCTGGCAATTTTCGAGGAAAGGGATACAATGAAGGGACTTTTTTCTTGGAGGAGATAGTCTTATGATTGCCGTGCTCATTTTAGGCTGGGCGGTGCTCTATGCCGACAGGACAGCGCTCTACCCGCTTCTTTCGATCATCGCGGAAACCCTGGATATTTCGTCCGCGCAGGCTGGAGCCATCACCAGCGCCTACTTCTTTTTCTACGTCCTGATGCAGATCCCGAGCGGTCTCGCAGCCGACCGATGGGGAACCAAACGGGTCCTTATCTTCATGTTCGCTCTCTCGGGGGCGGGACTCCTCGGATTCGGTTTCTTCGGAACAACGTTCCCTCTCCTCCTTTTCTTCTCCGCCCTGCACGGATTCGGCGCCGGGGCCTACTATCCGTGCTGTTTCGGAACGATGCTGTCCGTGGTCCCTCCCGAAAAACGGGGAATCAGCTCGGGATTCATCGGCATGGGAATGGCGCTCGGCACTCTCGGCGGCATGGCGGTAAGCGGACCGCTCTATGAATTTTTCGGGGACTACCGTCCTCCCTTTCTCGTACTGGCCGTTCCGACGGTTTTTATGCTTCTCGCCTTCCATCGTTTCCTTCCGAATATCCGCAGTGCGGTTTCTCCGTCGTTCGACGCGTACAAAAGACTTTTCCGCGACCGGGACATCTGGAAGATCAACCTGGCCACATTTTGCTCTCTGTACGGTTTCTGGGCCGCCGCGACGTGGGGCCCGACATTCCTGCAGGTAGAGAGGAACTTCTCGCTCTCTTCATCCGGCCTCTACACAGGGCTCATCGCGCTCACGGCACTTCCCGGCGGAGTCCTCTGGGGAAGGATGTCTGACCGTTTCGGCCGCAAGAGAATAGCCGCGTTGGTCCTTCCGGCGAGCGGAATCGCCCTCTTTCTGCTCACACGGGCAGGAAGTACGCCCGCAATTATCTCGACGCTCCTGCTCTTCGGAGTCTTCAGCAACACGGCATTCTCGCCGGTTGCGGTCGCATGGGTAGGCGACATCGTCAGCAGAAGGTATCCCGATTCAATGAACGCCGCGATCGGCTTCTTCAACGCGACAATCATGTCGTCGGCTGTCGTCGCTCCTCTCGTCTCGGGATTCCTGCGCGATCTCACGGGCTCTCTCGTTCCGGCCATCCTCGCCGGCTCTCTCCTCATGTTCGGAGGAACGGTCATGCTGTTCCTCACGCCGGACACAAAAAGAGAAGAGGCTCTCTGATTCAAAGGAGGAAGATCTCATGGCAGAATTGACTGTTTTCGGCGGAGGAAGCTGGGGAACCGCGCTCGCCGTCTCGGCGGCGAGAAGCGGCCATTCGGTCTGCCTTTGGTGCCGCCGGGCAGAACAGGCCCGGGCAATCAACACTACCTGCTATAACCCGGATTACCACAAGTCGACCCTTCTTCCGCCCGGAATCTCATCCACATCCGACCCGGAGGAAGCCGCACTCTTTTCGCGGTACTGGATTCTCGCCCTCCCCACCCAGTCGCTGCGGGACTTTCTCCCATCGGTACGCTCTTTCTGTACGCACAACACGGAGATCTGCAACGTAGCAAAGGGCATGGAGATCGCGACGGGCCTGCGAATCAGCGGCATCCTGGGAGAAACGCTGCCGGAAAGCCGTTACTCGGTGCTCTCCGGACCGAGCTTCGCCGGCGAGGTGGTTCGAGGACTCCCCACCGCGCTGACAGTCGCGTCCGAGCACGAGACATCGGCGCTTCTCTGGCAGAATCTAATGAACGCGCCGCGGCTCCGGGTGTACACGTCGGCGGATGTGACTGGAACGGAAACCGGAGGAGCCGTCAAGAACATCATGGCGATCGCTTCCGGGATGTCCTCCGCTCTCGGCCTCGGGGACAACGCCCGTGCAGCGCTCGTAAGCAGGGGGCTCGCAGAGATCATGAGACTGGGAGAGAAGCTGGGAGCCCACCCTCTCACCCTTGCCGGTCTTGCCGGAATGGGAGATCTCGTCCTCACCTGCTACAGCACGCAGTCGCGCAACTTCCGACTCGGTCTTGCGCTTGGCAGAGGCCTCTCTCTCGAGGAGGCAAAGACGGAGATCGGCCAGATCGCCGAAGGGGCCTTCACTGTGAGGGCGGTTGTGGAGACGGCCCGAAAGTTCTCGATAGACCTTCCCATCTCCCGGGGAGTGCATCGTCTGCTCTATGAAAATTCATCGCCGCAGAAGGAGCTGGAACGCCTGATCACACGCGATCCCAAGGCTGAATATCCTCCGTCGATTCTCTGGGGAACCCGAAGCGACAGGGCTTGAAGTTGCCCGGAAAACGAAAGTGATGTATAATCCGGAGCGTTGAATTACGTTCTTAGAACATCCCTTGCTGAGGAGGAATGCATTATGGCAAAAGCAGTTGTCGATAAGGAAGCATGCGTGGGCTGTGAAACCTGCGTGGGAACCTGTCCCGTGGAGTCGATTTCCATGGTCGACGGCAAGGCCGTTGTTGACGATTCCTGCATCGAGTGCGGAAGCTGTGTTTCCGTCTGCCCCGTGAACGCGATCAGCCAGTAACCCGATCGATCACGAACGAACGTTACGAAACGCCCCTCCTAAAACGGAGGGGCGTTTCGTCGATTGAATAAATCCGCATTCCGGCATACAATACAACCTGCGTGAAAAAAACCGGCCGGCTGAAAAGGCCGGTCGGAGATTTCACGGACATCATTCTGCGGAGGCTCTTATGGACCGGCTCATTCTTTCGCTCATGGTCATCAACTTCGCCATTCATTCCTACACCAACGCCTTCTTCTTTCTGGCCCCCTATCTGAGCACACAGGGGTACTCCCCCGCTTCCGCGGGTATTCTGGTAGGCGTCTTTTATGCAGCCACCACGGCGGTGAGGCCGGTCGGAAGCTGGATCACCGAACGTTGCGGCATCAAGGGGAGCATGATCTGCTCGTCGCTGCTCTGCCTCGCCTGCGCAGCCGTCCTTCAATTTTACCGGGGGTCCTTCTCCTTCTTCGTGGGAATCCGCATCGTCATGGGAATCGGGTTCAGCATCTTCATGATCGCCCTTACAACCTACCAGGCGCTGGTGGTGCAGGAATCCAAACGAGGCCTGGCCTTCGCGCTCGTCGCCGTAGGCAGCATCGTACCCATGTTCACCGTCGTGCCGTTAACCGATTTTCTTATCCGCAACGATCTCGGCAGGATATACCTGCTCCTTCCGGTCGCGGCATCGGCATTGGCCCTGACCCTGGCCCTGCGGCTTCATCCCGAGAGAAACACCGGATACGCGGAGACCACCGCTTCCATGAAGTGGGGGAGTTATCGCGATCTCTTCCGCGAAACACCTGCATGGAAAATCCTCTTCTCCTGTTTTTTCTTCGGTCTCTGCGACTCCTCGATCGTCTACATCGGGAGCCTGCTGCTGGAGAAAGGACTTGTTCCGTCGTGGTTCATCTTCGCCATGGCGGGGGGTGCTCTTTTCGTCCGAACGGCCGGCAGGAACCTGTTCAACCGCTACCCGCGGACGGCCTTTGCGGGTCCTTCTTTCCTGCTGATGGCGATATGCCTCTTGTGGCTCTCGTACGTCGGCTCGCGGACCGGAATGGTCCTCTCCGGCCTTTTCTATGGAATGGGAGTTGGGTACGGCTATCCCGCCCACCTGGCGCTCACGGCAGACCTCGCGCCGCCCCGCCTTCGCGCCAAGGCATCGGCCCTGGTCCACTTCTCGATGGACCTGAGCTGGTTTCTGCTCCCCCTCTACATGGGATTCGGTTCGACGCTGCTGGGAACGACGTGGGCATTCCGCATCTTCGCACTCTTCTGCCTTCTTACCGCCGTCGTGATCACGCTCATGTGGCTGCCACGACGGAGAAGATCGGCGGACGGGTCCGCCGGCTAGGAGTCAAGGTCCGGAAAGCGCACCGCCGTACCATAGGCTATCAGCTCCGCAGCACCCGTTGAGACGCTGGTCGTGGAGAGGCGAAATCCGATGACGGCATTCGCTCCCATTTTCTGCGCCATTTTGCCCAGCCGTTCAACTACCAGGGCGACCGCGTCGTCGATCATGTCGGTGTAGCGTGTCAGCTCGCCACCCACGGTCCAGTTCTTCACATTCGATGCAACGTCCTGCACAAGCGATTTTGAAAGGCAACAGGACGCCGAAACGCATCCGAGATACTCGCACTTCTTGCCCGGAATTACATCCACCGTGAGGACAGGAATCCCTCGTTTATTCGCCATTTTTCGTATTCTTCTCCTCTTCCGCTTCGTTACTGGCAGTCTCTTCAATCGATTCCGATCCTGATTCCCTTGACGCAGGAGATTCGTCTTCGCTTGCCGGCAGTTCTTTCCGCGTTCCGTTTTCATCCGGTCTTTTTCGGGCATTTCCTCCATGCGGAGAATCTCCGGCCTGCTCTTCTTCCTTGCGGGCCGTCCCTTCCGAGAAGACGTCCTTCAGCATCTTCCGCTCAGCGGTGCTCCGGGCCTCGACGTCGTAGTCGTAGCGGCCGGGAGAAGAGCGGAGCGATCCGCGTACCCTTTTGAATACAACGAAGAAAAAGCCGCCGAAGGCGGAGAGGAGGACGCCTAACAGGAGGTACCGGACGAGGCTGCCGACACCCTTGAGAGTGTCGTAGAAGAATCTCCCTGCTGGAAATTTTCTGCTTGCAACGGCGAAGCGGACCAGTTCCGGATCCTTCATATCTTCAAACGGATACCCATCGGACAGGCATTCGATGCTCTGGAGAGCAAGCGTTTTGGCGATTCCTCCCGTGGGCTCTTTCGAGTGGATATCCCAGAGAATGATCCCTCTCTCTCCGGCCCGCCGGAAGACGTCCAGCACATCGGCCCGCTCCTCAGGACGGATGGAGGCCGCACCTATCCTCCCGCCGCTCCTTCCCCGGATCTCCGAGACTCTCAGAAGATCGAAGATGTCGTCGTTCGACCAGGATGTCCAGAACTCCACGCCGTAACCGCGCAGAAAGACTCTGGAAGCTTCGGGGAAGGCGTTCAGAGAACGTTCGAGAATTTCGAGAGAACGGTCGCTCTCGAAGAACACCGCCAGCTTCCGCGCATCGGGGGCGATCGCGTCCCATATCCTCAGGAAAAGATCTTTTTTGACGGCGATTTTCGCCATCAGGTCCGGAGAGAAGCCGTCGAGAGGAACATTCGCCTGTATCAGAAAAAGAAGACCCCGCGCGGCGTTCCGGTTGCCGCTGATGTCGGCGAGAAAGTCGAGACTCCTGTTGAGGACGCTCCAGTTGACGTCGCTGTTTTTCCATTCCGTCGAAATATAGTTTTCCACGCCGATCTTGTTGACCGCCTTCAGGAAGTCCGCGCCGTAGGCCTTGTACAGCTCGATAAACCGGCTCCCCTGGTCCCTTGAGAGCAAACGGAGGTCGTTCCGGTCGGGAGAGTCGATGAGAATCGATTCGAAGAACTCCACCGGTTCGTGGGCCAGATAGGGCCCGAACGCATCCCAGAGGGTGTTCATCTTCTGCAGAATCAGCTGAAAATCCGCTCCCTTTTCAAGCTCGAGGGTCACATAGTCGCGCACGTGTTCGGACGAGGCGAGCACCCGGGCGCTGTGTATCATGGAAACCGCCTCCGAGCGGCAGATCTTCTCCCAGTCGTTCAAAAGTGCGCTGATGTTGCGGTCCATTTCCTGTTTCATCGACGGAAGAACCCCGTCCGGGCTCGAATTCCAGACCGAATCCACCGTCACATCGGCGGTGTATTCGGCCAGAAAGCTCTTCCTGAGCTCCTCCTCGAAAAGTTCCTTCGCCTGCCCCATTTGGATTCCCTCGTACAGGAGCAGGCCCAGACCTATGACCGGAATCATCCTCGAAAGCACCTTTCCTCCGATCTTGATAACGGCCATATGCATCATCCTCTGGACGAGTTTTCTGCCGAGCAGCATCAGGACGACGCCGCCGACCACCGCCATACCCGAGGAGAGGCGTCCCATGTCGTTTTTCTGCTCCGAGAGGACGAACAGAAGAGCCGCCCGCTCAGTATTGGGAACCGGAATGGAGTTGTACAGAGGGAGTCTGTCTTTGACGGTTGCGATGAAGGGCTTCCGGATACTCTCCATCGATTCCCGGAGAAGGGTCCGGCTCCGGATCTCCAGGCTCTCCAGCATCTCCCGCTGAAACGCTTCATGAACCGCCGAGAGTCGAGGTCCTGCTCTTTGTACAAAGAGAGCGACGACCTCCTCGATATCCTCGTTCAGAAAGACCCCGGCCTTCACCTGCTTCCACCAGATGCCGAAGGAGCTGTGGTCTTCGGGAAGCGTCGTTTCCTCAAGCGCCCGTTCAACCTGCCTGTGGTGCTCCTCGATGATTCTGCGGAGATCGGTGTTGGCCCACTGGTTCAGCTCGTTGGATATCCTGGTGCGCTCGCTGTTCACGAGGCTGGGCAGTTTTGCAAGCTCCTCCTCGGCGGTACGACTTGCGATTTCGACCTCGAAGAGCTTCTGGGCGAGAAGATTCGGCTTCTCCGCAGCGGTCGGAGCTTCGGCCGTATCGGTCATATCCGTCGTCTCCGCTCGTCCGCCGGACGGAAACGAAAAGAGCAGGCTCGCGGAAATGATACAGCACAACAAGAGTTTCTTTGTGATCCACACGATGGACTTCCTCCTTCGGCCTTTACACAACAAACCTCGCCCGGAAAAAAGGCGAGGGGCGGCGCTGAAGATGCGGGCGAAACACCTGAACGGGTATTCTGCATTTCGTCGGGATCCACGTCCCCGTATTGTTTCCTGCCGTTTATGATTGTACCATATTCTGTATCATGAGCATTGAAGAGAATGCATATTATGCTGACGACGGATGAAGAAAAACGCCCCGAAAAGGGAAAAAACCCTTCGGAGCGTTGAAAGAGGCGCTATTGAATTGGAAATATGCGGAACTCTTGAGCCGATGGCGATTATATGACGGAGCTTTAGAGACAAGCCCGACTGGCTCCTAGAAAAAGAAGTCATCTTCGAGGCCTTGGTGTTCCGGAGTTCCGTGGTAATTAATAAAGCTGCGGGCCCTCTTGACAGAACAAAACTCGTCCTTCTTCGATATCTTGATCCAAAAACTATACGCCACACGGCTCCTGTTACAAATGTATCGCCATACCGTTCAATCCATCGACAGCTTCACCGAACGCTTCTCCTCTTGACGGATGAGCATGAATAATTCTATGCACTACGTCTGCCGTACACCCCAGCTTGATCGCGAGAAGCGCTTCGTGTATCAGGGTGCTCGCCTCTGCTCCCGCAATATGCACTCCCAGTATTTTGGCAGACTCTTTTTCGGCCAGAATCTTGACAAAACCAGAGGTTTCTCCATCTGCGACAGCTTTCCCGTTCACGGAAAACGGAAACATGGACTTGACGTAGTCTATATTCCTCTGCATGCATTCCCGTTCCGTCAGACCGACACTCGCTGTCTCAGGCAACGTAAAAATACAGGCGGGAACGGCATCGTATTCCATAGGTCGTTCCGAACCGAAGATATTCTCAACGCAGCACACTCCTTGAGCAGACGCGACATGTGCGAGCTGCCATTTTCCAGTGATATCACCGACTGCGTACACACCGGGGCGGCTCGTCCGCAAACGGTCGTCAACACCTATGAACCCCTTTTCGTCGAGCTCAAGTCCGACCTCGCTCAATCCTTCAGTCAATGGCTTCCTGCTCGCCGCCACAAGAATCTCCTCTACGAAAACGACTGCGCCGGAAGCGAGAGAGAGCTTCAGATCTCCCTTCTTCCCTTCGATGGATTCGATGCGCGTACCTGCGTGCACAGAAATACCCGCCTTTTCAAATTCCGTTCCGACAAACAGAACCACATCTTCGTCTGATTGGCCGAGAATCGACGGAAGAATCTCAACGACATGAACCTTCACTCCGAGAGCTGCAAAGAGGGATGCGAATTCCGCGCCGACAACGCCTCCGCCGATTATCGCCAGCGAATCAGGCAAATCGTTACATTCAAGGATCTCGTCTGTGGTCAGAGGAGCACAGCCCTGCGGAAACGAAATCCGGGGACATGCCGGTACGCTTCCCGATGCAAGAAGAACGTGCTTGCCGGACAGCCCAAGAGACTCATCGTTTCCACCCCGAACGAGAATGCTTCCATCCTTCTGGAGCATTCCCTCCCCCTTGACGACATGCACGCCGTTTTTTCTCATCAATCCCTCAATACCTGAGGTCAGCGTTCTGACGATCTTGTTTTTTCGCCACATCATACCTTTCCAGTTGAACGAGGCGCCGTCCAGCCGAATTCCGTTGAAAGGCATTTTTTCGAGTGATTTCCAGAGGCTCGCGCTCTTTATCAAGGCTTTGGTAGGAATACATCCTCTGTTGAGGCAGGTACCGCCCAGCCGGTCCTTCTCCACCAGAGCCACACGGGCTCCAAGAGCGGAGGCGCGCAGCGCGGCGGCATATCCACCTGGGCCGCCGCCTATCACAACCAGATCATACTTGTTGTCTCCCATCGTCACGCACGCTTCCAGAGAGGGCTGAACATTGCTTTCGCCCTCTCTATCAGAGTCTTCGTATGCGGAATGAAGAAATCCTCCAGTGTCGGACTGAACGGAACGGGCGTGTCCGGAGCGGCCACCCTCTCGATGGGAGCATCGAGATACCCAAGAGCGTCGCGTGCGACAACTGCGGCGATCTCCCCGCCGATTCCCCCGGTTTGGCAGGCTTCATGCACGATGAGAAGACGACCCGTTTTCGTCACCGATTCGATGATCGTCTTTTCGTCCAGCGGACGGATGCTCCGAAGGTCGATCACCTCGGAGTCGATTCCAGAAGAGGATGCGAGTTCCTTCGCAGCCTCAAGAGCTTTCGGCGTCATGGCGCCGCAGGCGACAATCGATATATCCTTCCCTTCTTTGCGCACGGCAGCCTTGCCTATCGGGACGACATAATCCCCATCCGGCACCTCGCCGCGCACACCATACAGCAACTTATGTTCGAGAAAGATCACAGGATTCGGATCTCTGATTGCGGCTTTCATCAACCCCTTGGCGTCCTCCGGAGTGGTTGGCATGACGACCTTGATTCCCGGAATATGCGCGAACCAGGCTTCGAGATTCTGGCAGTGGTGCATTCCGGAACGGACTCCAGCTCCGAACGGCGCCCTGAGGACCATAGGCACGGACATTTCACCGTCGTAGGCGTAGCACATCTTCGCGGCGTTATTCAGGATCTGGTCGAGGGCGAGAGGTATGAAATCAGCGAACATAATTTCGAGGACGGGCCGCATTCCCATCATCGCCGCCCCAATAGCCGCCCCGGCGGAAGCCACCTCGGAGAGAGGAGTGTCAATAACCCGATCGTCGCCAAATTCGCCCCAAAGCCCGGCGGTCACCTGAAGCGTTCCTCCGTAGGCGGCGACATCCTCCCCGAGTACGAACACATCCGGATCACAACGCATCTCCTCGGCTAAAGCGCTTCTCACGGCCTCCCGCATAGTCATAACAGGCATCTAATTCACCTCCGGTCGAGACGAATAGACATTCAGAAGCGTCTCTTCTGGTGAGGGATAAGGACTCGACTCGGCAAAAGCAATAGCATCATCGACTTCTTCGACTACTTTCTTACGAATATCGAAAAGGACGTTCTCGTCGGCGATCCCTTTTTCCAGAAGCTTTGCTTCCAGTCTCAAAACAGGACACTTCTGTTTCCACTCCTCGATTTCCTCCTGCGGACGAAGATCCCGCGGATCCCTCTCGGAATGCCCCCTCCATCGGTACGTCTTGCACTCGAGAAACGTCGGCCCATCTCCATTCCGCGCTCTCTCGTAGGCCTCCTGAGCCGCTTCGTACACTGCTATCACGTCGTTACCGTCGACGACGATTCCCGGCATTCCGTACCCCTCTGCGCGGACGGCGATGTCTCGGACGGGAGTGTGGAAAGATGCCGGAGTGGAGATGGCATACTGATTGTTCTCGCAGATGAACACAAGTCCGAGTTTGAAGACCGACGCCATGTTCATGCTCTCGTGAATATCGCCCCTGTTGCTCCCCCCGTCGCCGAAAAAGACGACGGTTACATAATCCTTCTTTCGCAGCCTGGCCGCAAGCGCCGTCCCGACGCCGACCGGAACATGAGACGAGACAACTCCGGATCCGGCCACCACACCGCAACGGGGATCGCCCATATGGTGCGACGTATTCTTCCCTCTGGCCGCGCCAGTGACTTTTGCGAACGCGCCTGCCATGAGCTGTCTTGAAGAAACTCCCTTCGTCAGAAACGCGCCCCTAGTCCTTAACGATGGTATGATGAGGTCGTCTCTGCGAAGATTGTAGGTTGCACCGACTCCGACGGCCTCCTGCCCTATGCTTGTATGGGGGAGTTCCGGCAGCGGAGAGTGCTTGTGATACTCCACCATCCGTTCCTCGGTAATCCTTGTTAGCAGCAGCAAACGATAAAGTTCCAGCAAATCGGCCTTCTGCAAAAGCGACATCGCGGCCTCAACTCCTCTTCTCGAAATCGGGACCCGGAACGGCGAGTTCCAGGTCGATCTCCTCGTCGTAGAACCAGTTCATCCGGACTCCTACGAGTTCACGTATCACAAGATCCATGGTCGAATGTACCGGATTGCCCCCCTGGAAAAAGTGCCCGGCCCATGCTTTCCCGTCCTTGTCGCAAACGGTACCGTGGAAGTGGACCACAGGACGTTCGCCGTCCAAACAAAAAATACCCTGCCCGGAGATGAATTCAAGAGGCCCGTCCAGGAAAAGCGGCGGAGTACGCTCCGACCCACGCTTCGTGGTTGCGCTGGGTCTGGTCCAGCTTATTTCCGCGCTGATGAGGCTTCCTATTGCGATCATCACCGCAGCGGTCCGAATATCGTTCTTTCGGCAAATATCGATGATTCCGGTCAGAAGATCCGTCTTCCGCCGGATCCGGCCGAGGATCACTCGCCCGGCGCTTCCAACGTACGAAACCGTACGGACTTCATCCATCGTTTTTCTTCTCCTTTTTCGAAAAAACGATCATCCTATCGGGATTTTCAAGATAAAACCTGATTCTTTGGAGGAAACGGACCGCTGTCTCTCCGTCGACCACGCGATGATCGTAGGTCAGCGAGAGATACATCACCAGAGAAGCGACGACCGCATCGCCCCGGACGACCGGAGCGGGGGAGATTCTCCCGACACCGAGCACACCGCACTGCGGGTAGTTCAAAATGGGTGTGAAGAAAAGTGCCCCGAAAACTCCGGAGTTGGTCACTGTAAAGCTTCCTCCCTTGAAATCCTCGGCGGAAATATTCCCCTCGCGACCACGACTCGACAGTTCATCGAGCTCTTCTGCTATGGTGACCGCATTCTTTCTGTCCGCGTCCCGTATAACAGGCGTTATAAGCCCTCGCTCGGTTGAGACGGCCACGTTGATATTGATCCTCTTTCTGACGACGATCTTCTCGTCCTTAAGCGACGAGTTCATCACAGGATATTCCGTCAGCGCGAGAGCCGCCGCCCTGACGATAAAGGATGTGTACGAAAGAGGTAGATTCCTGCGCAGTTCTCGGATACGCTCCATGTCGACATCCGTCACGGTCGTCACATCGGCCGCATTCCGCTTGCTCATCATCAGGTTGTCGGCGATTCGTCTGCGGATTCCGGTGAACTCAAAAATTTCGTCCCCGGCTTCGACGCCTTCCAATAACTTAGCCGACACATCCGGTACATCCGCGCTTACAATCATGGCTCCAGGTCCTGTCCCCCGGACACCAATAAGTGTGATGCCTTTCTCCGCTGCACTCCTCCGCGCAGCGGGGGAGGCATTTATCCTCCCGCTTTCGGCCGCATGTCCCGCCGGGTTACGGAGCATTTTTTCTTCCACGGAGGAATTCTCTGAATCCACAATGCACAGGTCACTCCCAGCAGAAACGACCTCTCCGGGGAAAGCAAGTATTTTGCCGACTGCCCCCGCAAAAGGAGCGGCTACAGATCGCAGAGTCGTCTCTGTTTCAACATCAAGGAGAGACTCTCCTTCATGGAAAGATTCCCCCTCCTTTTTATGCCACCGGATGACGAGGCTCTCGGCCATACGATCATTCATTCGCGGCAAACGGACGGTTCTGCGTGAACCAATCCCGTCGTTACCGTCGAGCAAGGCTCCTTTATTTTCGATATCCCCCTCTCTTACCGCCCTGCTCCTCTCGGAAGCAGCCTCCGACGTGTTTCCTATGAGGCAGATGGGCGAATCCACGGGAACGACATCGCCGACTTTCGCCATTATCTTCAAGAGAACGCCCGAAACGGAAGCAGCCAGACACTCCACGATCTTGTCCGTCTCGATCTCTACAAGCGGCTCCCCTTCCCGTACCGTATCATTTTCTTTTTTATGCCATCCAACGATGACCCCTTCGATCATGGTCATGCTTATTCGAGGCATTTTTACTTCAACAGGCATCCGGCACATCCCCTCCTCGGATCTTCGCCGACGAAAAGCACCTTTGGAGAGTCATCTCTCTCCGAGGGCTGTTCCTCGAAAGAACTCGATTCGAATTGAAAAAAAGCAGTTGGGAAAAATGCAGCGGGGCGGAGAAATATCGCCCCGCCGTTGATTGTTTTTTACATCCCCAAAATCCCGGGCAGCCATAAAGAGACCGCCGGAACGTAAGTCACGACAGCCAATGCCACGAGGGATGCTAAAAGAAACGGAAGTATGGATTTGGATATCTCTTTCAGAGAGAGGCCCGCTATCGGGCACGCCACGAAAAGATTGACCCCCACGGGAGGAGTGATCTGTCCGATCGCGATATTGACTGTTCTGATGATCCCGAAATGGACAAGATCGATGTTGGTCGCCAACAGGACAGGAATGAGCATCGGAACAAAGATATACGTAATTGAAATTCCGTCGAGGAAACAGCCGGCGATAAGAAAGAGAATGTTGATGAGCAGCAGAATCACGAGGGGATCATCCGAAAATTCAAGCATGGCTTCCGAAAACTGGCTCGCCACTCCTTCCACACTCACAACCCACGCGAAGATCGTGGCACATCCTACTATCAGCAAGACCATTCCTGTCGTCACCGAAGTCTGCACAAGCAGATCCTTGAGTTTTTTCAGTGTGAGCTCCCTGTAGACGAAGAAACCGACGAAGATACCGTAGAAAGCAGCTACAGCGGCTGCTTCAGTAGGAGTGAAGACTCCACCGTATATGCCTCCCAGTATAATCACGGGTGTCAGCAACCCCCAGAAGGCATCCTTGAAGGCAAACCACCGCTCTCTCCAGCTCGCCTTTTCTTTTTTCATGCCATATCCTTTTTTCTTCGAAACAATCAGACTCGCCACAATGAGACAGAAGCCGACAACCAGTCCGGGAATGACGCCCGCCATGAAGAGTTTGCCTATCGACTGTTCGGCCACAACACCGTAGATGACATAGGAGATGCTGGGAGGAATGATCAAGCCTATCCCGCCGCACGTCGCCATGAGAGCGGCCGCCATTCCCTTCCCATACCCCGAGTTCACCATCGCGGGGATGAGGATGATGCCGAGAGCCGCCACTGTTGCAGGACCGGAACCGGAGATGGCGGCAAAAAAGCAGGCGGTGATGACCATGACAACAGCCAAACCTCCCGTGACATGGCCGACGCATGTATTGGCGAAACGAACGAGGCGTTTTGAAACGCCGGCCTTTTCCATCACCATTCCGGCAAGAATAAAGAAGGGGACGGCGAGAAGAGTGAATCTGGAGATCGATGCGAAAAGTGTTGTTGCGAGGACAGCCAATGGAATATCTGCAGCAAAAAGCGCAAGAATCGCCGAGAGGAGCAGACTGAAAGCAACGGGGATATTCAGCAGCAAAAAGACGCCGAACGATAAAAACAGCAGAAATCCAACGTTCATTGCGCCTCCTCCTTTCCCAGTTCCTGCCAGTCTTTACACCCCGCCTGCAAAAAGCGAATCATGCAGAGGAGAGCGCCGACAGGTATTGAAAGCCCCATAATCCATTCGGGCATCTGTAAAGCGGGCGTCAACTGCCCGTAGTACATCTGGGACATCACCATTGTCACTCCGTACCACCCGATAAGCCCTAGAGCACCGACGCACACTGCCGCCACGCCGAGTACCAACCAGCGACGTACAGAAGGAGGCATAAGATCGGATAGAAGCGTGAAACCGATATGTTTATTATGCTTCGCAGCCGTCGCAGCCCCAACCATAACGCTCCAGACAAAAAGGTTGATGGTTATCTCTTCGGCAAAGGCCATGGAAAGATGGAGCACATAACGAGACACTACTTCCGTGAACGTCAATACCAGCATAACAAGCAACGTCGTGGCCAGAAAATACTCCTCGAATTCATCCAGTATTTTGAAAAAAACACCCATGGCGAAAAAACTCTCCTCCGGGAAACCCGGCTCAGTTCTCCGGGTTTCTGAACGCCTCTATGATCTCCGAGCCGAATTGAGGCTCATAGGTTTCGTAGATTACCTGAACCTTTTCCTGAAAGAGCACTATTTGCTCAGGCGTGAGATAATTCACTTTTGTTCCGCTCGCCTTGATCTCCTCGAGCTGCCTCGACTCGGTCTCGCGCGTCAGGTTAATCTGATAGGCCGCAGCCTCCTTTACGGTGGACAGCAGTATATCCCTAGCTTCCTGCTGCAGGCCGTCCCAGAACTTCTTGTTCACGCCGACTATATAAGGGTCGTAGGAGTAGTTCCAGACCGTCAGATAGTCTTGCACTTCGTAAAATCTGCGGCTGTGAATGACCGCGACCGGATTTTCCTGGCCATCTATTGTCTTTTGCTGCAGGGATGTAAAAACTTCCCCGATGTTCATGGCCGTAGGGTCTGCTCCGATGGCTGAGAAAAGGTCCATGTACAGCTTCATTCCGGGAACACGAATCTTCATATGCTGCATATCTTCCGGAGTGTTTATGGGACGAACGCTGTTGGTGACCTGACGAAATCCGTTCTCCATAAAAGCGATGGGCTCGATTCCCTTGGTTCGCGCAATCTCCTTTATCATCTCACCGGCTTTCCCTGCAAACGCTTTGTCCACGGCTTCAAAGTTGGGAATCAGCCACGGAAGGCTCGGAACGCTGAATTTGGGATCAAGCACCGACCAGATGATCGAAGAGTGCATGGACGCCTGAATGATTCCCATCTGGAGGTTTTCTATCCCCTTCTGCTGATTACCGCTGGAAAGCTGCTCGTTGGGGAAGACTTGTATATCGATCTTGCCCCCCGATTTCTCCTTGACAAGCTCCGACCACTTTTTCGCCCCCATGCTGATGGGAGAAGTATCGGCGCCGGTCACGCTCAGGCGTATCCTGACCGCTTTCAGCTCACTTCCGGAGACCGCGCTGATCCAAAGGAGCGACATTATAAATACAACAACTACACATAGTCCACGACAAAACTTTCTTTGCATGCTATTCCCTCCTCGATTGGTTGTACGATCCTGTTCCACGCTTGCGGAACACCGATATACCGCTCGCTCCAATTGCGAGGTTCCAGTCATCACCTGCCTTTTCATTGAAATCGCCGAGTCGCTATTCGCGGAAACCAAGTTTGTAGGATATCTCCTTGGCTCCCTCACGAAGAAGGCGAATCCAGGCTTCCTTCTTGGACTCGTCGTAAAACTCCTTGGGGCCTGCAACGCACAAACATGCCCAGACATCGTGATTTCTGTCGTAGATCGGAACGGCAAGCCCGAAAGCACCGGAGATGTTTTCCCCAAAAGTCAGTGCATATCCTTGTCGCCTGATCTCGTCATAGCTTGTTAAAATCTCGCTCATCGATGAAAGCGTCAAATGTGTCTTTTTCTCGAGACCTCGGGCGGAAAGAATTGCCTCGATTTTCGCCGGCTCCATGTAGGCTCCGAGAATTTTTCCCAGAGCTCCCGCATGAAGCGGGAACTTTCTTCCCACATGCCCTTCGTAAGAAAAATATCCCGGGGGATCTACTTTATATGCCAGAAACGCTTCGTCGGCATCCCTCAATCCGACCAAAACGCTGGTTCCGGTAACTTTTGAAATTGCCTCCATGACGCTTTGTGCGATTTCTCCGATTCCCCTCATGCTGCCGTAAATAGCACCCAGACGGAATAATGCTGGGCCGAGCCTGTACTTTCGCGTGTGTGCATTCTGAACAACAAAGCTCTCCGACGCAAGCTCGGAAAGCAGTTTATGAACACCGCTCTTCACCATATCCAGTTCCCGGGAGAGTTCTGTGATTCCGAATTCATAAGGAGGCTCGCTCAATCTCTTTAGTATGTAAATGGCTTTCCCGATACTGGTCATCTTTGTTCTCCTATAAAGAACATCGTTCTCGTATTTTTTTTATTTTGCAGTGATTATATCACTCTTTTCAACGCTGTCAATATTATCGATCTTGATATACAATGAGAAAATCGAGAAAGTTCATCTTTGAACGCTTCGTCTCTGGCAAAATAAGTTTTTGTAGAATGAGTCTTGACAACATCGAAAGGAATGTTCATAATATATTTATTGAATCAATCAATTAGCCTGAAAAGCACCTTTCCATGAACTGCATGCACTCTACGAAAAAGGAGATGATGCCTTCTCCCTCTCTTCATGAAGCTCATTCCGAGTTCAACGGAGGATGCGCTCCGCAGTCCGCCGCCGGCGCCGAATGTCCTCCCGGAAGGAGGACTCCCTGGGGTGCAGTGGAAGCCCCTCGTTTCCTATCATTCAGAAGGAGTGTGGATTTTTATGAAAAAAATGCTGCTCGCTCTTTTCGTACTCACTCTTCTCTTCTCCGCCACAGCCGCGCTCGCCGCGGATATTCTCGTGGGAGTCGCAATGCCCACCCAGTCCCTGCAGCGCTGGAACGAAGACGGCGCCAACATGAAGAAGATCCTCGAGGGAAAAGGATACAAGGTCGATCTCCAGTATGCTGAGAACAACGTCAGCGTTCAGATCTCCCAGCTCGAGAACATGATCACCAAAGGCGTGAAGGTCATGATCATCGCCTCGATAGACGGCTCCGCCCTCTCGGACGTCCTCGCAAAAGCCGCCGAGGCGAAGATCCCGGTCATCGCCTACGACCGTCTCATCCGCCAGTCCCCTCACGTCGACTACTACGCCACGTTCGATAACTTCAAGGTCGGCGTCATCCAGGGCAGATTCATCGAAGAGAAACTCGGCCTGAAAGAAGGCAAGGGCCCCTTCAACATCGAGTTCTTCGGCGGCTCCCCCGACGACAACAACGCATTCTTCTTCAACGGCGGCGCGATGAGCGTGCTGCAGCCCTATCTCGACAACGGGCAGCTCGTTTGCCACTCGGGCCAGACGAAGATGGAGCAGATCGGCATTCTGGCGTGGAAATCCGAAGACGCACAGGCCCGCATGGACAACCTCATCTCCAGGTCCTACACCGACAAGAAACTGCACGCCGTCCTCTCCCCTAACGATTCGCTCGCCTACGGAATCTCCGCCTCCCTCGAAAACAACGGGTACATTCCCGGCAAGGACTGGCCCATCATCACCGGCCAGGACTGCGACCGAGCCAACGTCAAGAACATGATCGCCGGCAAACAGTCGATGTCCGTATTCAAGGATACGCGCGCCCTTGCCGCGAAGGTCGCGGAGATGGTCAACGACATACTGCAGGGCAAGCAGCCTGAAGTAAACGACACGAAAACCTACGACAACGGAGTGAAGGTCGTTCCCTCCTACCTGCTGGAACCAGTCTTCGCCGATGTCAACAACTACAAGGAGCTGCTCATCGACAGCGGCTACTACAAGGCGTCCGATCTCGAATAACCCCGGCCCGACACTGAAGGGGAAAACACCGATCGTTCAAAACATCCGCTTGCCGGAGGGACGGGGCATACTGCTCCCGCCCCTCCCCTATATCAGGAACAGGAGATGAGAGTATGGCGAAAACACTCCTGCAGATGAAGAACATCACAAAGACCTTTCCCGGAGTCCGAGCTCTGAACGATGTCTCCCTGGAAGTGGAAGAGGGAGAGATTCACGCACTCGTCGGAGAGAACGGCGCCGGAAAATCCACCCTGATGAATATCCTCTCCGGCGTCTACCCCTTCGGTTCCTACGATGGGGAGATCGTGTTCGAGGGGAAGGAGTGCGCATTCAGGACTATCAAGGACAGCGAAAGAATCGGCATCGTCATCATCCACCAGGAGCTCGCTCTCGTCCCCTACCTCTCCATTGCCGAGAACGTCTTCCTCGGCAATGAACGATCGCAGAGAGGCATCGTCAACTGGAGCGAGACATACGCCCGCACCGCCGATCTTCTGAAACAGATCCGCCTGAACGAAAACCCCGCGACGATCACAAAAGATCTCGGCGTCGGAAAACAGCAGCTCGTCGAGATAGCCAAGGCTCTTTCGAAGGATGTCCGGCTGCTTATTCTCGACGAACCGACCGCCGCGCTCAACGACGAGGACAGCGACAACCTCCTCAAACTGCTTCTTGAACTGAAAAGGAAGGGGATCACCTCCATCATCATCTCGCACAAGCTCAACGAGGTGGAGAAGATCTCCGACAGGATCACCGTGATCCGCGACGGAGCCGTTATCGAGACCTTGGAAAACGCGGCCCGAAATATCAAGGAGGACCGCATCATCAAGGGAATGGTTGGACGCGAGATCGTCGACCGGTTTCCGAAGCGCCCACCGTACACCGGCGGCGAAGTCGCTCTCGAAGTAAAAAACTGGGTCGTCGGCGATCCTTTCTCCTTCGACCGCAAAAAAATCAAGGGAGTCAATCTCTCCGTCCGCAGAGGCGAAGTAGTCGGCCTCGTCGGCCTCATGGGCGCAGGAAGGACCGAGCTCGCAATGAGTCTGTTCGGACGCTCCTACGGCAGCGACTTCTCCGGGAGTATTCTGCTGAACGGCAATCCGGTCGATCCGCGTTCTCCGAAGGAAGCGATCGCATATGGCATGGCATACGTAACGGAAGACCGGAAATCCGCCGGCCTTATCCTCATCGACGATATCCGCCACAATATCTCCCTCGCAAGCCTCGGCAAACTCAGCGACAAGCGGGGCGTCCTCGACGAGAACCGGGAGATAACCGCGGCGGAGGACCTGCGCAAGAAGATGTCCATCAAAACGCCGAGCGTCTTCCAAAAGGTCGGCAACCTCTCCGGAGGCAACCAGCAGAAGACCATCCTGGCCCGCTGGCTTTTTGCCGACCCGGACGTCCTTCTCCTCGACGAGCCGACCCGCGGCATCGACGTGGGAGCGAAGTACGAAATCTACTGCATCATCAACGAACTCGCAGCGTTGGGAAAAGCAGTCGTTTTGATATCCTCCGAAATGCCGGAGGTTCTCGGAATGAGCGACCGCATCTACGTTATGAACGAGGGGCGTATCGTCGGCGAACTCCCTCGCGGTGAAGCGTCGCAGGAAGCGATCATGAAGTGCATTATGCAGAGCAACCGGGAGGTGGCCTGATGCAAAAGCTGAGAGAGATGTTCATGATGAACATCCGGCAATACGCGATGATGGTGGCACTTCTCTTCATCGTTCTTCTGTTCCAGTATCTCACGGACGGAGTGCTCCTCCGCCCGCTCAACCTGACGAACATCATCCAGCAGAACGGCTACATCCTCATCCTGGCGATCGGAATGCTCCTCTGCATCCTGACCGGAAATATCGACCTCTCGGTCGGCTCGGTGGCGGCCTTCGTCGGCGCCGTCGGCGGAACACTGATGACGGTGTTGAAGTGGCCCGTCATCCCCTCCATTCTGGCCTGTCTCGTCCTTGGCATCCTGATCGGATGCTGGCAGGGGTTCTGGATCGCCTACTTCCGGATTCCGGCCTTCATCGTCACCCTGGCGGGAATGCTCTGCTTCCGCGGACTCACCCTGGTCATGCTGAAGGGACAGACACTCGCTCCGATGCCCGATCTCTTCCGCAGACTGTTCACGACGTTCATCCCCGACTTCCTCGGCGGAGAAAATCTCAACATCACTGCCCTCGCCATCGTCGGCGCGCTCCTCCTGGCTTACGCTTTCTTCGAACTGCGCGACAGGGGGAACAAGAGGGCCTACGGTTTCGAGGTGGCGCCGCTCCCCTTCTGGATACTCAAGGTGCTGCTCGTCGCCGGGGTCGTCACCGCCTTCACCTACCAGCTCGCCCGGCACCGGGGCATTCCGATGGTCCTCGTCCTTCTCGGCGCCCTCGTGCTTATCTACAGCTTCATCACCAGGAAGACGGTCTTCGGCCGTCACGTTTACGCATTCGGCGGCAACGAAAAGGCGGCGAAGCTCTCCGGCATCGATACCAACAAAGTATTTTTTCTGGTCTACGCGAACATGGGGCTGATGGCGGGCGTCGCCGGGCTCGCTTTCATGGGGCGTCTCAACGCGGCCTCGCCCTTGGCAGGCATAAACTTCGAACTTGACGCCATCGGGGCCTGTTTCATCGGCGGAGCTTCAGCCTCCGGAGGAATCGGCACCGTGACCGGAGCCATCATCGGCGGCCTGATCATGGGCGTCCTCAACAACGGGATGTCGATCGTCGGGGTATCCATCGACTGGCAGCAGGTCGTCAAGGGGCTTGTCCTCCTTGCGGCAGTCGCTTTCGACGTCTACACGAAGAAGAAAACCGCGAAGTAAAGCATACGGAACGGCGCCCCTTCCACGGTATTGAGGAAGGGGCGCCGTTTGCCCCTGGAGGTTCTCCATGAACGATTACCAGTCCAGTCTCCCTTTCGCAGAATCAACGCTCTTCGGCAGGACATCCCGGGGGGAGAATGTCTATCTGCACACGGTAAAGAACGCTTCTTTGATTCTGCGCTGCATCGATGTCGGGGCGGCCGTTCACTCGCTGGAAATCCCCGACCGCGACGGCGTCCCTGGAAATATCCTTCTGGGGTACGACGGCCTTTCAGGATACGAGGAGGACACATGCTGGTGCGGTGTCCTCTGCGGTCCTGTGGCCGGACGCATTGGAGGCGCATCCTTCACGCTGAACGGATCTCTTCACTGTCTGGAGGCCAACGACGACGGTTCCTGCCTGCACAGCGGCTCGACCGGCTTTTCCCGCTCCCTCTGGCACGGAGAGGTATTCAGCGCTTCCGGTGAGGCGGGCGTCCGATTTTCCCTCTCGACGCTTCCGGGGCAGTGGGGTTTTCCGGGAGCACTCGACATCACCGCAATCTACACGCTGAAGCCCGACTCCCTCTCACTTGTCATGAAAGCCCGGGCAAGCGAACCGACACTGCTGGCGCCGGCATTCCACGGATATTTCAACCTCGGCGGAGAAAGCTCACTCTCGGTTGCGGACCATCGCCTGGCGATCGACGCCGACCGTTTCATGCCGCTTGACGTCCAACATCTCCCCCGGATGCCCGAATCTGTCGAAGGAACTCCCTTCGATTTTCGCACGCTCCGCTCTCCGGATCATGCGCCCTGGAAGGCGGATCCCCAGATCAAACTCGGGAAAGGGTACGATCATCCGTTTCTGCTGAACTCCCCCGGCGACTTCCGGACTCCGGATATCGTTCTCGAACATCCGGGAACCGGCCGAAGAATGGAAGTTTTCACCGATCAGCCCGCATGCGTACTCTACACCGGAGGTTCTCTGATTTCCTCGCAGAGATTCTCCGGCGGCAGGAGCGGCGCCCCCGCTCTCGCCCTGGCGCTCGAGACACAGTGGTACCCGAATGCAGCGGCACTTCCGGATCTTCCGAAGCCCGTTCTCTTTCCGCGGGAAACCTACGAAAGCAGCACACGATGGAGCTTCTCCATCGGACAATGAAAAAGGCGGAGGCCTGTCCCTCCGCCTTTCGTAACTTGCGCTTGCTTTCAGCCTACCGTCCCAGCTTCCTGATCCGGAGGTCGATACCGCTGTCCTTCAGCAAGGCGGCCAGCTTGGCAGGCCGCTCCTCGTCCATCTGACCCATGTGATAGGGATAGAGCACCTTCGGCCGGAACGCGAGGGCAGCGTCCGCCACCATCTCCGGCGTCATCGTGAAGGGAAGGTTCATCGGGAGGAAGGCCACGTCGATATTCTGAAGCACCTTCATTTCGGGCGTGTTCTCGGTGTCGCCGGCCACGTAGATCCGGGTGTCGCCGAAATTGAGTATGTAGCCGTTGTGCTCTCCCTTCGGATGGAAGGGCTGCCCGTTGTCGCGCTTGTGGACCAGGTTGTAGGCGGGAACCGCTTCGACTCGAATTCCAAGCACCTGCGTGGATTCTCCGTTCTTCAGAACTCTGCCGCGGCCGAGAATCTCGGCGCTCTTCGCGTTGAGAACGATATCGGTATCCGGAGCCACAATAGGTTCAAGCGCCGCCTTGTCCAGGTGGTCCTGATGCTCGTGAGTTATGAGCACCGCATCCGCCTTCGGGAGCGCGGCATAGTCTGCCACTTTGCTGTAGGGATCGACATGGAGCACCTTGCCGTCGAAAGAAAACATCAGGGTGCCGTGCCCTATGAAGGTGATCCTGACCTGCCCGGCGGACGTGTCGAACACGTCCTCTTCGAAAGTCTGCGACGCCTCGGCCGAATAGCCCATGAACACTGCAAATCCTACCATAACAATCGCCATAGCGAGAAACTTCATTTGGAATCACTCCTTGTCATTGCAAAGTTTTAAGTATTATACACTATACCTTCGATCCTTGCACCTTTCGGAGTGATACATGAATCCGCGAAATCCTGCCGGATTTTGAAGATTCCTCGCGTGCGGACTACAGGATGAACAAATATACGAGGAGCCCTGCCTGGAGAAGCATGATCGCGGGAAGGCCGAGAGAAAAACGCCAGTGCTGCGTTTTATGCCGGAAGAGACGCATCCCCATCCAGCATCCGGGACTTCCGCCGAAGAGTGCGACAAGGAAAATGGTCTTTTCCGGAACCCTGCGGCCATTCAGCCTGGCACGGCGTTTATCCCACCACATGATCAAAAAGCCGAAAAGATTGAGCAGAAGAAAGGCGAGAAGCAGGTGTTTCATTTCCAAACCCCTTTCAAGGACAGTATCCCCCGTTTTCGAGCAGCTGGGCGAAGGCACATGATCACAATTCATACAGGCGCCGCTCAAGAGCGCATAAGGAATTTCGCCGCATCATGATATCCGTTCCATTGTACAACAACATCCGGAGTCCGAGGACACGAAACACCCCGGAGCCCGCATTTTTCTGCGGTTTTCCGGGGTGTCTCCGCAACTGCAAACGGTCAGCCGCCCATGAGAAGAGTCGGCAGGAAGGTGACGATTGCGGGAAATGCGATGATCAGGGCGAGCGCCAGGATCATGGAGGCGATAAAGGGCAGAAGGTAGCGGAACGACGAGGAATACGGGATGTCCGCAACCTTGCACGCCGCAAGAAGGTCGACGCCGAGAGGGGGAGTGTTCGCCCCGATCGCGAGGTTGACGCATACCATGACGCCCAGATGCACCGGGTCGACTCCCATCTGCGTCAGGATGGGGAAGAAGATCGGCACGACGATGAGCACGATGGCGATGGTTTCCATGAACATGCCCAGGAGCAGCAGAAGGACGTTGAACATGAGAAGGATCACCCAGTAATTCGTCGAGACGGAGAGCATAGCCTTCGCCACCATCTGCGGAATGTTCTCCGCGGCCAGAACCCAGCCGAAAAGGCTTGCCGCGGCGATCAGAAAAAGGACGACAGCGCTTGTCCGGGCCGTTTCCAGGCATATTTCGAAGAAACGCTTCCATGTCAGCTTGCGGTAGACGAACATCGAGAGAAGAAGCGCGTAGAACGCGGCGACTCCTCCTGCCTCGGTCGCCGTGAAGATGCCGCGCAGGATGCCGCCAATGATGATCGCCGGCGTCAGCAACGGCAGGATCGCGGCCCGGAACGAGTCGAACACCTCGCTCCACGGAGCTTTCTCCAGCCTGGGATAGTCCTCTTTCAGCGAGATGAAGTACGACGTGATCATGAGCCCCAGTCCGGTCAGAATTCCCGGAATCACTCCTCCGAGAAAGAGCTTGCCTATCGAGGTCCCCATGCTGACGCCGAGGACCACCATGACGATGCTCGGAGGAATGATCGTTCCGAGGGCGCCGGAGCAGCCGAGAAGCGCGGCGCTGAACGGCTGCTTGTACCCTTGCTGCTTCATTGCGGGCAGCAGAATGGAGCCGATGGCCACCACGTCCGCCACCCCGGATCCGGAGATCGCGCCGAACAGCATGCACGAGACCACCATTACCATGGCGAGCCCCCCCGGAATATGCCCCACCAGACTCGACGCGAATCGCATGATCCGCGGCGTGATGTCCCCCTCGGCCATGAGCGCTCCTGCGAGGACGAAGAGGGGAATTGCAAGCAGCGTGAATGAGTCGACCCCGACGACCATCCTCTGCGCGACGACCAGCAGCGGAACGGTCGACTCGAAGACCAGGTACGCCATTCCCGAGACCGCGATGGCGAACGCGATCGGGATGCCGATGAAGATGCCGCCGAAAAGGACTCCAAGAAGCGTCAGCATCTCAGTCCCCTATCCTCTGATCGTCCGGAAAAAATCGCGGACGATCACGGGCAGCATCAGAAGGCACCCGGCCGGAAAGGCAAGGTACAAAATGCCGGCCGGAATCTGCATGGCCGTCGTCCTCATCCGCCATGTTCGGACGACCACCGTCCATCCCGCATCGATACCGGCGACGATGAACGCCCCCATTATCAGAAGAACGAGCAGTTGAAACGCTTTTTTCACCTTTGGGGAGGAGATCCTCACGACGAGAAGGTCGATGGTCATATGCTCCCCACGGAAGAGCGCCGCCGCCGCCCCGATGAACGTGATCCAGACGAGGATCGTCTGGGACAGTTCTCCTCCCCATGAAAGCGGCTGATGAAGGACATACCGGAAAAACACCTCTACAAGCACCTCCGCGAAGACCGCCACGATCATGACGATCAGAAGGAGGTCCAGCAGACGAAATATTTTTCGGAAAAAGTCGTTTTTTTCCGCACTCATGGAGTCTATTTCCCGTACTTCCTCACGAGATCCATCAGGTCCTTTCCGAAGACTCCCTCGTACTCCTTCCAGACTCCCTGGACCGCCTTCTGGAACGCCTCCTTGTCCACCTCGGCGACCTGCATCCCCTTCTCCTTCAGCTTCTCAAGGAACTCGTCCTCCTGCTCGCGGGTCTGGCGCCGCTGTTCGTCGCGCCACTTGGCGGCAAGCTGCATGACCGTAGCCTGATCCTCCTTGGAGAGCTTCCCCCAGACGGAGCCGTTCACACACAGGAGCGCGGATCCCCAGATGTGGCCTGTGGGTGAAAGGTGCTTTTGGACCTCGAAGAAGGAGCTCGAGAAGATGATCGCGTACGGGTTCTCCTGACCGTCCACCACTCCCTGCTGGAGCGCGGTGTAGAGTTCTCCGAAATTGATGGGCATTGGGGAGGCGCCGAGCGCGTTGAAGGTGTCGAGCCGCATCTTGTCGGGCGTGACCCGTATCTTCAACCCCTTGAGGTCTTCAGGCTTCGAAATTGGGCGCTGATTGTTCGTCATGTGGCGGAAGCCGTTCTCCCACCAGGAGAGGCCGACGATACCCTGCCGCTCCAGAAGGTCGAGGAGCAGTTCGCCGAGTTCACCGTCCAGCGCGTTGTACGCCGCCTCGTGCGTGGGCCACGCATATGGAAGCGCTTCGATTCCGAACTTGGGCTCGATCGACTGGAACGAGCCTCCGCCGATCAGACCGCCGTCAACGGTCTGCATCACGAGCCCCTCGATCACGTCCTTCTCGTTGCCGAGCTGCGCTCCGGGGAAGACCTCGATGAGCACACGCCCTTCCGTCGCCGTCTTGACCTCCTCGGCGAATCCCACCAGGCAGACATTCCACGAGTGATCCTGATTAAGCACATGGCCGATCTTGATCGTCGTCTGCGCCGAAGCCGACGCGACGAACCCCGAAACGACAAGGAGCGCGAGAAACAGAGCAATAATGAACTTCTTCACAATAAAACACCTCCCTTAAAGATTGTTAGGGCATATACGGGCATATAATAGCAGATAAACCCCGCCCGGAAAATCCCGGCTTCATTGGAGACAGAAACCTCGGCTTCATTGGAGGCAGAAACCTCGGCGTCCTCTGCTACGGACGGCGCGCCGGATCCTCTATCGGAGGCAGTGGAGGGAGCGCCGGAAAACCGTCGAGCAGATCCTCCTCCGGATCGCCGGTCGAGGGATTTTCCTCCGCATCCCGCGGAACACCTCCCTCTCCGGAGACCTCGATCGGCGTGTAGAAGAAGATATTGGCATCGTCCGACCGGGCAACCTTGATTGCCGTCCTTCCGGGAGCGAGGGCCTCCACTTTTCCTTCCGGGGAGACGGAAGCGATTTCTTGGTCCCTGGATGCCCAAATCAGAGATTCACCGGACCGGATAATCCAGCCGGAAAGATCGACCGACTTCCCGGGCATCAGGGTCGGGGAAAACGGTTTCAGCGACGCCGCGTGCCTGTTCCTCGCGGGGTACTGCTGCGCGCGTGCGGTCTCGTCTTCACGAGCGTCAAGCAGAATGAACGTCTGGAATTGCGAGGACGGCGCGGATTCGAAGAGGACATCGCGGCCATGGCCGAACAGGAGGGTCTTGTGCGTTCCGGAGGCGGCGAATGCGAACCGGGAGCCGTTTCTCTGGATCAAATTACCTCCGACCGCCAGCACGCCCTTCGTCAGCCGGTTCCGGTGGTCGGTCCCGGATCGTGTCGAAAAATCCCCCCGGACCAGGACGAAGTCGTCGTCGTTCGTCATCGTCAGCACTCCGCCGCCGTCGAACGGATGCACTTCTCCGCCTAGCAGCGCTCTGCCCTCGATCCGATAGTCGCCGAGCACCTCGAGAAAACCTCCGGAGATATTCATTGTGCCCTGCGATTTGACAAAATCCCCCTCCACGAGGAGCATTCCGCCGTTCAGCGCGATCGTTCCGGCGTATTCCGGAACGAGTGAACCCCGTATCGTCAGGCTTCTGCCGGAGAGGTTCATCGTGCCGGTGAACCCCTTGTGCCGCTTCTCCTCTCCGGAGACGTTCATCACAGCATCCTCCTCCAGGGTCCACCCCTTGAGCGCCGTTCGGAAGACGACGTTTTCGTTGGAAACAGAACAGCGTGCAAAACCTGAGTTCACGGGGTCGTCGAAGGAAACGGTCTGCTGCCCCTCGCCCGACAGAACGACCCTGTGATTTCCTGAAGCGGCGAAGCCGAAGGGAGAGCCTTTCTTCTGGGAGAAGTCGCCCTTGATCTCCAGGATTCCTCTTGTCAGGCGGTTCCGGTGATCCGCCCCCGACTGGACGACAAAGCCGCCTCCCACGATGACCGAGTCGGCGTCATTCGTCATGACGAGAGCGCCCGCGCTCTCCGCTTCGAGCGTCGCTCCGTACAGGCGGGGAACACTCTGGAGACGGTAGTCGCCGGCCACTTCAAGGGAACCGCCTCCCACATTCACGGTGCCGTGCGGCTGTACGAAGTCTCCCGCGACAATCAATCTTCCTCCCGATATATTGATCGTCCCCGGATATTCGGAGAAAAGATTTCCCTTTACCGTCACCGTCTTTCCTCCCAGGTCCATCGTTCCGGAAAAACCCCTGTGGAGGAGCACCCCTTCCGGCAGGTTGACCACGAGATCCTCGTCGAGCTTCCACCCCCTGAGGGCCGTTGTGAAAACCGTGTTTCCCGAGGGAGCCGAGAAGAGGGCGAATCCGGAATTCACGGGCGATTCAAAGGAAACCCTTTGTTCGCCGCTTCCCGGAAGAATGACCCTGTGGCTTCCTCCGGCGGCGAAATTGAACGCGGAGCCGTTTTTCTGACGAAAATCCCCTCCGACTTCCAGGACTCCCCTCGTCAGCCTGTTTCGATGATCGACCCAGGACCGGGTTACGAAATCCCCCCGCACCGTCACCCTGTCATTGTCGTTGGTCATCATCAGGACTCCCCCGCTCTCGCCGAAATCTGCGTCTCTCGCGAAAGGAAGGCTCTGGATACGGTAGTCTCCTCCGACATCGAGACTCCCGCCGGAGATGTTGATCGTTCCCCCCGATTGATAGAAAGAGCCCCCGACGATCAACCTGAATCCGTTGAGGTTGACCGTGCCGCCGGAAAGAAGGACGTTTCCCGGTATCGTCGTGTCGAACTGGAGCGTCATGTTTCCGGCGACGACGGTCAGTTCGGCGGCGGCCGGAGCACCTCCGAAAAGGAGCACGAACAGCGTGAGAAGCACTGGGGGCAGGACACTCCATCTTTTCTTCCAAAACAAGAACATTCGGCGTACCTCCTTCTCTCTCGATTCGTCAATTCACTTGCGCCTCCTTATGAACTCCTCCAGCTTCCCGACGTGCTCGGCGACCGCCGCATTGTGGAAGATGGCGAGTCCTTCCCGATATTTTGCAAGCGCCTCCTCATGCCTGCCCGCCTTCTGGATCTCGACGGCCTGGCGCCAAATCTCCTCGGCCCGGGTGCGGGCATCCCCTCCCTGTTTGCGGATCTGAATGAGCGCCTCGAGGCGGTCGGCGTACTCCCGGATCCGTTCGACGGGATAGACCTCCAGGCTCTGCCGGTAGAGATCGAGCGCTTCCTCGAGCTTTCCTTCTTTCTGGACGCCGACAGCCTGTTCGACGATTTTTCTCGACTCGTCCTCAAGCGACTTCTCCAGTGCATCGGCATGCTCTTTCAGTTCATCGTGAAAATCGGCTGCAAGCCCCTCGCGATATTTTCGAAGAGCCTCGTAGCGTCTGCCGGAACGTTCCAGCTCCTCGGCATCGTCGTAGAGAGGCGACCGGAGCACCTTCGGAGGCTCCGCCTTGGAAGGAATGCTTCCGGGCACTGGAAGGTCCTTGATCATGGAGGCGATCTCCGCCCTCTCCTCAAGCTCCCCGGCATATCGCTCCACCTCGGGATCCTCGTGCAGAGGCAGGCTCTCCCGGTACTTCGCCGCCGCACCGGCGAGATTTCCCCCGTCCTCCAGTCTCCCGGCCTCTTCCCTGAGACGGAGCGCCTCCTTCAGCGCTGCAAGCTCCGCTTCGAGGGGAGTGATTCCTTCTGCAGACACCGAAGTCTTCGCGATCTCCCGGACCGCGGATTCGCCGGAAACCTCGGCAGGAATCCGCGGTCGCGCGGGGAATGCGTTCTTCCAGATATGAATCGACGGTTCGCCGGGGCCGTAACTGCCCGGACGGTCATGGAACACCAGATCGCCTTCCGGCGTCGCGGCCATACCGCCGACGATGCCGAGCGGAGGTCTTGCGGGAACGGCGTACAGGAACCTCCCTCCGTCGTCGTACATCCAGATCGCGTCCTCGGAATCGTCGTAGGCGTAGATCCTGCCCGCGGCGTCGGCGGCTAGAAATTTCGGCCTGAAGTAGATCTTGTCGTCTCCGGGAGTCGCGGCGAGATCGCTTCCGAAGAAAGGCCACTCCTTCAGGATATTGCCCTTGATGTCGAGCACGGTGAAGAGCTCGGCCCTGTCGTTCCCGGATTGTGGTTTCGTTCCGAGGAGCCTGTCCCCCGGAAGGGCAACGAGCCCGCCGATATCTCCCGGCTCCCAGTGATGGAGAAGCGTTCCCTCCGGAGAGAAGACGAGTGCGCGCGGCACGCCTCCGCTGATCTCGGAAAGTCCGACGACGACAATCTTGCCGGAATCTGTGACTGCTAGGAACGAGGGGCTGTATATCCCCTCGTCTCCCAGGATCTTCTTGTCCGCCCGGATCTTTCCGAGAAATTCCCCAGTCCGGGAGAAGCGCTGAATATTGGGGTCGACCGAGTACCCCTGGTCGATAACGTACAGCGAACCGTCCGGTCCGAAAGTCATGAACTGCGGATAGTTGAAGGTGCCGTCCTCGCCCTTGCCTCTGCTCCCCCACTCCGACAGAAGGGCGCCTTCAGGGCTGAAAATCCGCACCCTCCCGTTTCCCAGAGATTCCCCGACCGCGACAACCCCGTCAGCAGCGACCGCGGGGCCGTAGATATGACGGAAACTCTCCTGGGTGGATCCGTAGGGGAAAGCCACGGCGGGGACAAGCGGCGGCGGGGCCTCCCTTGCCGAAGCGAGAATGCTCTTTATCTCGTCGCGGTACTTTTCTATCGAAGCCGCCGTTCCGGCGAGGGCCACCAGCGTGTGCTTCCCCTCTGCATCCGCTTCGACGCTCAGAATAATGTGCCCTTCCATTTTTCGGATACTCCCTCCGACGTCCCCCTCCCCCGAGAAGGAGAAAAAGACCGCGGGCTGCCCTCCAATCGTCGTCTCCTCCTCTTTCGAGACAAAATTCTGTACCTTGCCGCTTTTCACCTCTTTCTCGATATCGTCCAGAAAAGCCTTGTAGCCTCCCCCCTTGGGAGCAGGCTGCCTGGTGACCATGAGCGCGACCATCGGGACGTCATCCGCCGTACCGCGATCCAGAGCTTGCGGCTGTATGCCCGTGAAGAATCCTATCCCCTCTCTGCGCTCCACCATCGGCTTCCAGTGGGCTGGGACCGTCATATAAAAGGGAGGAACCCAGCGAAAGAGCATCCCCTCAGGCGCGTCCGTCAGAGATGGAGGAGCGGCGGCATCGGCCGGCGCCCGAGCGTCCGCGGGAACCGCGGTGCATATCGCCGCAAGGGCGACGAGCAGAAGCATCAGAAGGCCATCGCGTACGAGAGACAGGAATCCATCATGTTCCGGCACTTTGTTTCCACTTTTCATCGATCCTTCCCCCTTTTTTATTGCCGTTCGGAAGAACTTCGCAAGCCGCGCCGTCTCAACGGACGGGGCAGAAATAAATTCCTACAGGGAACGTCACGGACATATCGCTGTACCGAACGGGAGCGCCGCCGTCCAACCAGACCTCACCGGTTCCCCGCTTGTAGAAATCCAGACTGTAGGAGATCACGAGGTCGAGCGAAAAGGCTTCCGGCGTCTTTCCTTTTTCGGGCGTCCAGGAAACCGAGGCCGTCCCGCCGCTGCCCGACACTTCCCGGCTGGAGAGATGCCCCGTCGTGAAGAACCATCGCCGGACCGTCACCCTGCCTTCAAGCGGAGGTGTTCCCGGCATCGAAACGGGAACGGGCGGAATGGGCGGAATCGAGAGAGCCAGTGATATCGTCGCCGGTTTCCCCGCTTCGGAATAGCCGCTTCCGAGGATCGGGCGGCGTTCCATGGCGGATCCGGAGAAGTCGATCCCTCCCAAAGAAAGCGCCTGTTGCATCGCCTCGTTCAGCTGCGAGTCGCTCAGGGAAACGCCCATCTTCGCCATTTCCTTGAGCATCTGCTCTTTCACGGAATCCACGGCTTTCGACATTCCCCGCACCATATTCTCCAGGCGCTTCCCCTCCGCGCTCTTCGGGTCGATCTCCCCGGATATTCCGGAGATGCCCGGGACGATGGAGATCGGAACCTCGGGGAAGACCACCGACGGATCGTTGGCGAAGGGGGAGCCGGTCAGCCAGAACGTCCGGTTCTCGAAGAAATGCCGTTTCGATCTCGTCACCGTGATCGAGATGCTGTCCTCCGCCAGGAGGTTTCCCTTGTCGTCGAAGAGCTTCACTCGCGGCGAAAAAGAATCCCCTTCCTTCAGGCCGCTGTAACGGTGCGTCTGGACCGATTTTTTACCGGGGGCGGGTTCCTCCTCTGCGGTTTTGCTGCCGTCGCCGAAGTCCCACTCGAAGAGATATTTCGCCTTTGGGGTCGCTGCAGCCTCGAATTCATGCTCAGCCTCGCTCGCTCCTTCACCGAGCTCAAGGATAAGGATGCGCGGCGGCAGAATAGAGACTTCGGGAGGCTCGTCCAGCGTCCAGGACGGGCTTTCGAAACGGCGGCTTCCGGCATCGATCCGGAGAAGGACGCTCTGTCCGTTCTTCAATTCGTAGAAAGACTCTTCTTCGGTCAGAGACACCCCCGATCTCGCGACGAAGAGACGGAGATCCTCCGCCTCCAAATCCCCCTCTTTCGTTTCGATCTTCTCCAACGCTCCCTTGTTGAAGTGAAGCTTCCGGACGTAAACCTCCTTCTCTTTCATGTTCTCATGCTCAAGAACCACCATCTCCGCCGGTCCGGAATAGGAGATCTTCAGGTCGAAGGCCGACCAGGCCGGATCCTTTTCCTGCTGGTGCTCCATCACCGATGTCACCGCGACTTTTTTCGCGGCAGCCTCTTCCGTATCGTCGGAGGGCTCCTGTTCCTCGAACTCCGCCTTCAGCTCCAGCGTGGGAAAGAAGAGATCCATCAGGTCCGCGCAGGCGTGGATGGCCATCGGAAGCAGCACCTCTCCCTGGGGAGGTCCGAAAGCGTGGGGTACATGGTATCGTCCGAGCCTCCCGAATCGTACCGCGGCCGCTCTTCCGGCTTTTTCCTTGAACGCGTCGAAACCCCCGAGAAAAGACTGCTCGGGGTCGAACCAGTGAAAGCTCAGGCGTTCCTGTGCCATCGGAGCACGCTTTGTACCGTCGAAAACACCCCAGTATCTCTTCACGGTACGCTGCATCACAAATCCCCTCACGGTCGCCTTTTCCTCCTCCAGATCCTTGAATTGCGGCGAAGAATACGGCCTCTGACGGCCTTCCAGAATATCGAGAGGATCGAGGTTGTTGGGAAAAACTCCGGAGGGGCCGTCGTAGATGGTGTCCATCGAATAGAAGTTCGAATTGGTGAAGAGTGCGATCCGCCGGAAGAGTTCGGCGGGATCCTGGAGCGTCCCTCCCGCGCTTGCAAGGAACGGACGGATACGGGGGTCAATGAAGGGATTCGCTGCCGCGCGGCGGACGTGCTCGGCGAAAATCGAGACTTCTATCGGTTCGTCGGCCGGGTGCGAATCGTTCCGGACGTGCGCAGGCTGGGTCATGTCGCCGAGCATGTGCATCGACTCGCCGAGCGCTCTATAGGCCCTGGAGAGATACAACGCCCTCTGATCTTCGGAATCGCGAGCGACGAGGTTCAGCGTCGTTTTGAAGTGAGGCGCCGAGATCTGCGGCGGGAGGGGAATGTCGTCCCGGACTTCCAGCGCCGCTTTATAGGCTGAGAGCGCGGAGAAGAGCGTGAATGGGTTTTCCGGATGATCCAGCCCCCATGTCCTGGCGTCGATCTGCGGGCTGTCGTACAATCCGTGCGCCCAGCTCTGGTCGGTCAGGTAGGCCGCTCCCGACAGCTCCAGCGGATCGTAGAAGTGGCGCACCGACGAGTAGAGGTGCGGCTCGTCGGCCCAGTCTCCTCCCATAATGATCCATCGGCGCATGGAAAGGCTCGCCTCCTTCGAGACGAAACCGGATGCCAAGAGCGAGGAACTGTCGACCGCGACCCCCCGCAGCGGTTTGTTGAGCGCATCCTCCGCGAGCGGCCCGAAGCTGAACTTCTCTTTTCCCTTCATCTGCCGCAGAAAGAGGGTGATCGCCTCGGAATTGATCTGGCTGTGCGGCGCCTGACTCCACGCCTCCGCCAGGGAAGGGGCGGCAAGAATCCAAACCATGAAGGCGAGAAGGGTTCCCTTTTTCAAAAGTGTTCTCAATCGCATCGTCTTTTCCTCCTCTCTCGGACGGGATCCCTAAAAGTCGAAAAGAACCCATTGACCGTCGACGTTGACCCACCGGAGATAGAATGTGAATCCGTCGAGGACGACGGAGTATTCGGACGTCCTGAGCGTCGAGGTCGTCGCCGGGTCCGCCCGCTCGGGCGCGCTCAAAAAGCTCATTTCGGCCCGCTCGAGAATCCCTGCGAATGAGGGCATGGCATCGGGCCGGTGCGCGAAGAGCGCCGAATATTCCTCCCTCCGTCCCTCTGCGATGCAGTTCGCTGCATCCTCGATGTTCCCTTCCTCCAAAGCGCGGCGGAAATCCTGGAAGGTTTGTTCTATCGCTTTCTTCACGTCCGGAAGGTCGGGATAGTTTCTCCAGTCGGCGTCCTCATTCCCGAAGAGTTCATCCTCCGGCAGCACAGCGACTCCGGGCCCTGCCGGAGAGATCGTCTTCCCGCCTTCCTGCGGGCCGAAAAGCCCTTCGAGTGTGTCGAGTCCGGCAAGAAGCTCCTCGAGAAGGGCGATCCGCTCCCGCAGGGGCTGGAGGTCCGGCCTCGGATGGAGCGACTCCGCAAGGGCCGACAAAGCGCGTATCTTCTCATCAAGAAGAGGATCCGGGTAGAGATCGCGGCTCTTCCGATAGGCGAGCAGGGCGCCGGCGACATTTCCCCCGTCCTCCATGCGTTTCCCGGCGCTGCGATAGGCAAGCGCCTCTTCCAGCACGGAGATCCGCTCCCGGAGCGCTTCGAGCGACGGAGGCCGCGCTGTTCCTGCACCTTCCGCGCAGCCGGACCAAAGCACGGGGATCCACGCAGCGAAGACGCAGAACAACAATCCCAATGCACAGCCGCGATACCGTTTCATCATGGATTCACCACCTCCCCGGCGACGACGCGCCGGTAATATCGGATCAGGCCAGAACGCTCTCAAGTTCAGGCGAAATTGGGACTCCTTTCCGCCGGAGCGCCTCGAATATCCGCTCCGCACCGGGGAGTCCCGAGCAGAGCAGCTTGACCGTCCCGCCGCCCTTCATCCGGAACGCGATCCCCCAGTCGCTTCTGCCCGACAGGAGCAGTGAATGCCCCGCCATGCGCCAGTTCACCAGCGAAGCGAAGAAGAGCGCCGTCCGCAGCCACCGGGGCGGACGGTAGTCCGCGAAGTCGACGATCTCGATACCAACGTACGGTATCCGATCTTCTCTGCCGAGGGTTCGGATGGTCATTCCTCCGGGGAAGAATTCGAGCGAGAACGAGGCGTACTTCGCCGACCAGTAGAGCATCGAGGCGAAGATCATGCCGATCGCCCAGAAGACGAGCGTGAACCAGGCGTTTCCCTCGGAGAAATCGAGCACATTGCCGCTGTCGAAGATCGCGGGTGTCAAAAAAAAGGGAAACGCGAAAAAAATCCCGGAGAGAATCAGTCCCAAAAGGTCCGGAAAGAGAACGGCGGACCATTTCGGATAGACCAGCGCGCCCGGCGCCGCCTTTTTCCGGGGCGGGAAGATGTAGAGAACGAGCGCGAACAGCAGCGGAACAGCTGTCAGATGCCGGAAGGGCCTGAGCAGAAAGACGGGAGTTCCCTCGTCGATGGCGTCACGCGGCCCCTTGAGCGTCATTCCGAGAAACCTCGGCCCCGACGGAGAGGAAAATTTGAGATAGCGGAACGACTGATCCGACACCTTCATCTCCCGGAAAAGCAAGGGAAAGGGTTCCTCCTCAGGCAGGAAATAATAGCCTCCGCCCGGAGAATCCACACCCATTCTTTCCACGAAAGGAGACTGCCCCGAAGAGGGCTCGACACCGTCGAAAACGGCGCGCCAGGCCTCACCCTCAACTTGCGCGAGACGCCCCTCGGTCAGCGCGTCAAGAAAGGAGGCGACGGTTTCAAATGACCTGGTCGAGCGAAGAAAACTCCTGGCCGCACCCGTCGCCCCCCACCCTCTCGAAGGAGCGTAGGCCGACCGGTACTCTCTCCCGATGTCGACCGGACGCAGGCGGATATAATCGTCCCTCACCGAGAAGTAGAACGCTACAGCCAGAAAGAGAAGGAGGAGGACGCCGATTCTCCGGTAGAGCTCTCTCATGACGATCACCTCTTCTTCGTTTCAACTCGACAGTTTTTTTCAGGGAAGTTCTGTCTCGTTCCAGATCTTCCCTCCGTCCTCCGACCGGAAAAAACCCCGCCGTGTTCCCATGAGCACGATTCGACCCGGTAGAGAAAGGAAAGAGAGGACCTTTACGTTCGAGAACAACCGGGATCCCATGGCATACCCGCCTCCCCCCGGGAGCGGAGTCAGGCGGACCAGCTCTCCGCCGATCGTTGCGAAGACGATGCCGTCCTTTCCCCGGAAAAGCTCCGTGAAATAGGTGAGCGGAGACCACCCGTACCCGTCGACCTCAACCCCGGAGACCTCCATCGTTTCCGGATCGCATCGCCAAAGCCCGTTTCTGGAAGTCCCCCACACCATTCCCTCTTCGTCGAACATAACCGAGGTGATGCCGTAGTTGACGTAGGCGTTCCTCCAGATTCCACCTCCGTCGGAGGAGACGGAGAAACCCAGATCCGTGCCGACCGCGACACGCATTCCGCCGTCCGAGGCCAGCGAGTGGATATACCGGTACCGGGCGTTCTGCGTCATGGTGTCGCTGATCCGGTACAGCCCGTCGTTCCCCTCGACCCGTTCCCAACTCAGCCCCTCGTCGCGTGACCTCAGGATGCCGTTCCTCCACGTCGCCGCCAGGATATCCCCGCTCGTCTCGACCATCCCGATCACGGGGTCTTCAGCGGGAGAACCCTTCGGGAAAGCCGGGAACCCGGTTTCGGGTTCCTCCACCGGAAAAAACGCCCGCGTCCAGTTCCTTCCGTCTCCCGACCGGGAGACGCCTCCTGCGCCTCCGACGAGAAGCATACCGCCGGACGTTCGAAGGAGAACGGCACTGGGTGCGCTGCTGCTCACGCTGCCGGTCGTTTTCCACGAACGCCCTCCGTCCGGAGAGAGAAAGAACCTGCCGGAGCGGGAGAGTGCGAGGACACCCTCATCTGTTCCAACAAGACCGGTGACCGGGTCCGAGGGGAGGAGGGGCGTCGATTCACGGCGTTCCGCATCGGCGAAGAATATACCGTGCGATGCGGTCCCGACGACGACTCCGCCCCGGAATGGTTCAAGCGCCGTTACCGACATTCCGCCCCCGCTTTCCGAAGAAGGAGCCGGGGAGCGGGAGGAGAAATCGAGCCCGGCCCGCCCGCCGAAGGGCTCCCAAGTTTGCCCTCCGTACCGCGAGACGAAGAGGCCGTTTCCGTGCGTCCCGGCCCAGACGGTGTTGTGCCCAGTCACCGCGATCGCCTGGACGGTCGTGCGGGGAGGCAGGCCGTCCTGGACACGTTCCCAGGAGGCGTCCTTCCGTTTTCGAAAGACACCTCCCTCGAGCGTTCCGGCAAAGAGCGCCTCCGTCTCGGGATCCGGCGCCAGCGAGAGAACAAAACGGTTCTCGAGCCCATCGTTCAGCATATACCAGCTTGCCCCGCCGTCCTGGGAAGAGAGTACCCCGTCGCCGAGCGTCGCGGCCCACAAGCGCCCTTCGCTTCCTTCGACAATGTCCAGAACGAGCGCGCCGCCGTCCTGCCCGTCCGCCTTGAGGAACTCGTTTTTCTCCCTCGCTCTCCGGTACATTCCGTCATTCCAGTGAATTCCGAGAAAGGTTCCGCTCTTCGTGGAGAAAAAGTCCTTGTACTGGCCTCCTCCCTTCAGAGAACTCCAGGAAGCTCCCCCGTCCTTCGAGAAGAGGATCTCGTCGTAGGTGGCGAGAAAGAGATGCCCCTCGGAGGAGACGCGCAGGGAGTAAAAGTTCGAGGAAGAGACGCTCACGCCGAGATGACGCCAGCTTCTCCCCCCGTCCGAAGAGGAGTACACGCCTCCCTTCTCTGCCGTCACGACGTACAGCACACCGTCGGGAGACGTTCGAATGCTGATGACAGGGGCCCAGTCAGCAGCGTCGGACTGGGCTAAAGCAGTGTTTTGCGATGGAAAAGACAGAAGAAGCGCGAGGAAAAGCGAAAAAACAACACTCCCTCTTTCGAGGAAAGACAATAAACGGGAACGCCTGTCCGGTGAAAGAATAATCGCTGGAACCATTTCCGCCCACCCCCCTCGAAACACAGAAGCAAGGCATCCGTTTCCGCCGTCTCTTTTTGCAAAGAGGAAGATTCACGGGCAGGAAAGGGACGGCGCCCCGATTCGCTGATTTCTTCCTGCGCTCTGTTGAAGCAACAGCTTATTCCACCAAACCTGAAATGTCAAACGTCTTTTCCTGCCCCCTGATAGCGGCCAAAAACCGCTCTTCATCAGGGGACGGCATTCCCGCGAGCAGAGGCGATTCAGGGTTGTGGCGCGCCGTGTTCACCCGGACTGCCGTCCCGCCTCGGTTCGCGTAGCAGTAGAGACAGCCGGCAGGACACGTGTCGTAGGCTCCGATATCCGCGCTTTCGGCGCATCCGCAGAGAGGGCGCTGGTTCCGGTCTCGTTTTGTTCCCAGGGAGCGGCCGGCAAGCCGTTCGACCAGAACCCCGTCGATACAGGCCCCGTTCCGGATTCCCTCCTCTTCGAAGTCCGTCTCCTCGCAGCATGTCTGAAGCGATATGCCGTGCACGGCAGCACTTTTCGCGAAGCCTCCGGCGATCCTTTTCATATCCTCCCGGCTCGTCTCCGCGATCCCCCTTCCGGACATCTTGGCGTACAGGTCCACAAAGCTGAGCACACACCGCCCGGCAGCCCCGGAAAGGGAAGCGCACATCCGCTCGAACGCCTCCAGGTGGCGGCATACCGGAAAGTCGTCGCCGACGAACACCGGATCATACCGCCATATCGTCCGGTGGGGGCCGATCCGTTCGCTCAGTGCTCGGAAGGCGGCAAGAATATCGGCCTTCGGAGCGATTCCCGGCTCGATATCCGGTCCGTACGGCGTAACGGTCCACTGGAAAAAGTAGGGAGTTCCCCGGTCATCCAGCATATCCAGCAGTCCGAAAAGTGGGCGGGCGTCCTTCGTCCAGAAGACAAAACAGTCGACGTTTCCGGGCGCCAAGGAGACGAATCGCGTCCTCTTGAAATTCCGGGGGTTCCGGACGAGGGCGAAACCCTCCTTCAGGCGATTTCTCAGCCAGGGAACATAATAGGCCGGGATATCGGTCCTCCTGCTGACGCTGACGATCATCTCATCGGCTGTTGCTGGCTTCCAGATCCAGAAGTCTCTGTTTCAGTTCCAGTCCGCCGCCGTACCCTCCGAGCTTCCCTCCGGTGTTGATGATCCGGTGGCAAGGGATGAAGATGGCGATGGGATTCCTGGCATTCGCCATCCCCACCGCACGGACCGCTTTCGGATTTCCCGCGGCGACGGCGATCTCCTTGTAGCTCGCCGTTTTCCCGTAGGGAACTTCCAGGAGTTTCTCCCACACCCTTTTCATGAAGGGCGTTCCCTCGGCCTTCAGCGGCAGCGAAAAATCCCGCAGCCTGCCCTCGAGATAGAGTTCAAGCTGACGGAACGCCTCTCCGACTACGGGCGTCTCCTTCTTGTCGAAATGTACAAGCATCTCGGTGTTCAACGGAAGATACAGGTGCGTCACGTACTCCGAATCGCCGCCGATGGCGATGCGCCCTATGGACGTTTCCCGGACAAAAAGCATGTTTTTCCCCCTCTCTGCCGGGGGAGCTCCCCGGCACATTCATTTTCCCTCAAACGGGGAAAAAAATCATTCCCGCAAGAACGGAGTGAATTTTCAATACTCACTTTTCGGAGAGAAGAAACATCCTGTTTCATTTGATTGCAGATGCGCTGAACATAGAATGCAATTGCCGTTTCCTCTTATCATTTTTCCTTTGCGTTTTCGAAATTACTGGTGTACTCTAATGCAAGTTTTTCAAGAAGGGAGGTTCCTCCTGATGGACAACAGAAAGGGCGGCGCTCGAAGCTCATCGTCTGCAAAGCTCTGCTTTCTTGCATTTTTTGTTTTTTTGATTGCCTTTCACTTGTCCCCCGCTCCCCTCTTCGCACAGAACACGATCCGGGTCGGGGTGTACGAGAACAGCCCGAAAGTCTTCACATCCGGCGCAGGGGAACCGTCCGGAATCTTCATCGACATCATCAGCGCCGTCGCCGCCGCTGAAGGCTGGAACCTCGAGTTCCGGCACGGCACATGGAGCCAGGGACTCGACCGGCTCGAACGGGGAGAGATCGACCTGATGCCCGACGTCGCGTACACGAGCGGACGGAGCGCGATCTTCGAATACCACGAAGAACCGGCGCTCTCCGACTGGTTTCAGGTGTACGCCCGGCGGGGAAGCGGCATCCGGGGCATTCCGGACCTCGACGGAAAAAAGGTCTCGATCCTCGACCGGTCGATCCAGCAGGAGGCCTTCACCCGGCTTGTCCAAGATTTCGAACTCACCATCCACTTTCTGCCGTTCACCGACTACACGACCGTCTTCCAGGCCGTGGCGGAGGGGCGGACGGACGCGGCGATCACGAACCGATTCTTCGGCGCGCGCCACATGCACCAGTACGAGATGGAAGACACCGCGGTCATCTTCAATCCTACCCGGCTCTTCTTCGCGGCTCCGAAATCGGTCGACCCGGCAATTCTGCAGGCGATCGACCGCAATCTGCGCGCGATGAAAGAAGATCCGGACTCGGCCTATTTTCGCTCTCTCAAAAAATGGACCTCCGAAGATGTTCCCGCCGTGATTCCTCAATGGCTCAAATCAGCGGCCATCCTCCTCGGAGCCTTGACGCTTCTGGGAGGAATCACATCGCTCGCCCTCAAGCGGCAGGTCGTTTGGAGGACTAAAGAGCTGGTACAGCTTTTTGAAAACACCCCCATGGGGATCTTCCTCTCGGATGAAAACGGAACGATACGGAAGGCCAACGCCGAAGGAGCGCGATTGCTCGGCTTCGAGGCCAACAGTCTCGAAGGGAAGCCCGTCGAAAATTATATCGCCTGCAAAGACGGCTTCGACGGAACCATCGGGAAGCCATTTAACGGAGAGGGGAAAAAAGAACGGGGCTCTTCCGCTCTCCTGCGTCACGTTCCCGCTGAGGCTCTCGGGGAGAAAGCACGGTTTCTACACGATTTTCCAGGATATATCGCTTCATGTCGCGAACGAAAAGAGAATCGGCGCCATCATCCGTGATCTGAACAGGACCGTCTCGACGCTGAAGAAGTCTTGGGAGCAGACCATACAGGTCCTGGCGGGTGTCTCCGAAGTCCGCGACCCGTACACGACCGGTCATCAGCGCCGCGTGGCGGAGCTTGCCAGGGCAATCGCCGAGGAACTCGGGATGGACAGGAAAAAAACACGGCAGATCGAGCTCGCCGCCCTGATTCATGATATAGGAAAGATCGAGATCCCATCCGAAATACTCTCGAAACCCGGAAGGCTGAGCGAGGTCGAGTACAGGCTCATCCGGACCCACCCGGCAGCAGCCTATAAAATCCTCCAGTCCATCGACGTCCCGTGGTCGCTGGCCGATATCGTCTACCAACACCATGAACGGATGGACGGATCGGGCTATCCGAATGGGCTCAAGGGCGATGAAATACTGATGGAAGCCCGCATCATCAGCGTTGCCGACACGGTCGAGGCGATGTCCTCGCACCGCCCCTACCGGGCGGCGAAGGGATTGGAAGCCGCCCTCGACGAAGTGACGAGCCGCAGAGGAATCCTATTCGACCCGGAGGCGGTCGACGCCTGCCTTCGTCTCTTCCGGGAAGAAAGATTCAGCTTCAGTGAGACCGGCAACGACCTTTTCGATCGTTCCATGTAAGAAGCAATCTTCGGCGTTTCCTGCGCCTCGGGAGCGTCCTTACTCTGCGTTGAAACGTGACGGGTCGCGATCTAGCCGTTTGTTCAGAGGTACGGACGCACGTTCTTCATCCGAAAGAGACGGCCTGTACCCTCGCGAACGCCCGATCAGTCCGCAGTCGAGGCATCCTGCCCGCCGCCGGGAGAAGCGGGAGCGGCTTTCCGCCTCGAGGCGTGCGACGTGTAGAGGATGATCGCGAGCATTGAGGCAATGTCGAGCGCTTCGAGAAGAAAATGACTTATCTGCGGCTCGTAAATCCGTATTTCGTTGATGGCGACTCCCAGAAGGAAGTAGCACCCCCAGGCGCCCGTGATCAGGTAATTTTTGCGAAGAAAGACCGGATGAGTCCAAAATTCGGGCGGGACGTACTGTTTCGCGTAATCGAGGGTAAACGGCCTTCGAAAGAGAATCGATCCCCACGCAATGGCGCACATCGTCAATTGCGACAGCAGCCCGAGATGACCGATTACCCACATATTCGTCATCAGCACCACGGTGACGAAGCTGAAGGAGAAAAAGCCGATGCTGCCCCAGAAAATGAACCCCTTCACCGCTTTTCTCGACTGATAGAGACAGATCATCATCGCGATGACAAGCGCTGTTTTCAGCCTGGTCAGAGGATCGGAGAAAGGAAGACTGGTCAGGATCTTCAGAACAAGCCACGGAGCAAAAGAAATCAGCATACCTAAAGGGTTCACAAGGACGACCTCCCAAGACGAAAGTCTGGATAGCGACAGACAATATCAAGCCCTCCCGCATTCAGCGAAGGTAATTTTACCATAGTTCTCTCTTTTCAAAACCATCTCTGCGTTGCCGACTTTTTTCTTTTCGCAGCTATGCCCTTTCGAGACCCTATAGAAGCGACGGTCCGGGAAAAGAAGCGACGACAGGAATTTGAAGCCCGACTCCGTCCTTCTCCCGGACAGTATTCCGCATTCCCTGTTCTATTTTTTTTCTTTCAGCAGGGAATCCCAGTGCGCGTTCGCCTGTTCGATGTACATTTCCTGCGGCACGAGATCCCGATTCAGTATCGTCATGGTTTCCGCGGAGATGCTCCCCTCTTCGACGTACTCTTTCCCCGCCCGGCGCAGCGCGTCGAAGTACCACTGTATGTGCGGCCGGATCTCTTTCTGCCGCAAAAGCTCTCCGGCGGAGCGGAAGACCTCCGGAATGATCCCGTGTTCCGCGCTCGCCTTAGAGAGGGATTCAAAATGGGCTCTGAGGCCGTCGAAATGTCCCGGATCCGGAAAGCCGCAGTTGGAAAATACAAGATACTTCGGAAAGCGCTTTCCGGAGCGCCCGGGGTGGGTATACACGTCGCCGGACTTCACAATATGCGGATCCGCGAGGGGAAGCGTGCGTTCCATGACCGTCTTCAGCATGGCGGTCATGCCGAAGTGGTAGAGCGGCGTCGCCCAGAGGATCGTGTCGGCGGTCTGCATCTTCTCCAGAACCAGGTCCATGTCGTCGCGCTGGACGCATCGGCCGGGGGTCGTCGTCCAGCAGGCGAAACACCCTTTGCAGAAGCCTATCTTCAAATCCTTGACGTAGAGGACCTCCGTCTCCGCCCCAGCCTCGCCGGCCCCTTCCAGAAACGGCTGGACCATCCGCTCCGTGTTCCCTGCAGCGCCTCTCGGACTGCCGTTCAGGACGAGTATCTTCATGTGTTCACACTCCTTCTTTCGTGTTTTCGATTCCGCTGTTTCCTACAAGGACCGCTTTGCATCGCTGCTCTCTTCCCGTTTTCACTCCCATGACACGGCGACGCCCTCCGAAACGTGCTCCGAAGGGTGCAGAATCACCCTGTCGCCCGGCGACAGGCCGGAGAGGATTTCAGCGTACATCCCGTCGTTCTGCCCCGTCGTCACCTTCCGGGCAACAGCCTTTCCGTCCTGCACCACGAAAGTCGTCCAGTCTCCTCCGCGCCGGAAGAGCGCGCCCAGGGGCGCCTGCAGCACATCGTCGCTCCTCCGCAGGACGATGCGGACCTGGATGCGGAAGCGGTCTCCGAGACGATACCCCGGCGGCACGGGATCGACGAAGTCTATGCGAGCCTTTACGCGCTGTTCCTCGACCCCCAGCGCCGAGATCTTGGTAAAACCGCTCCGTTCGATCAGCGAGACGCGTCCGCGCAACGGGACATCTCCGCCCCACCCCTCGATGAGGGCCTCGGCGCCGGGCTGGACGACGGCCGCGTCCACGGAAAAGAGGTCCACCTCGCCTTCGATGTCGTCGGGATCGCCCACTTCCATGACCGGTGTTCCGGAGGGAACGGTCCGGGCGCTCTCCTCGAAGACGTTCAGAACGTATCCGTCCACCGGAGAGAGAATCCGGACGGACTCGGAACTCCCTCCCTCCGTTCCCTGGATAAGCGAAGATCTTGCCTGCTGTACCTCGAACTCCGCCATTCGGAGCGCGAATTCCGCCGTCTTCGCATCACGGATGGCGACCTGCATCCTGCTCTCGGCAATGTCCCACTCCTGCCGCGATATTCCGCCGGACGGAAGCAGCCGGTCAAGGCGCTCGAACTGCTTTTTCGCCAGTTCGAGGCTCACCTTCGCCCGGTCGAGTTCCGACTTTCGGAGCGCGCGCGCCGCCTCGGCGGTCCGCAGCCGCGCCTCGGCCTCCGCGCGAAGGCGGGGCGTCAGCAGGCCGGAGGATTCGGCCTCAATGACCGCGAGCACCGTCTCACCGGATTGGACCGCATCTCCAGGGCGCAAAACCGTCCGGTTCAGAAAGCCGCTCACCGGTGAAGAGACCGTGTACCTGTGCCGTATCCGGGTCTTCCCCTCCTCCACGACGCTCACCGTGAAGGGTCTTCGTTCCGCGATCCCCGTCTCCACGCTCAGAGGTTTCGGCCACAGCATGAAGACGATGACTCCCCCAAGCGCGCACACCACGAGCCCTGTAGCGAGTTTCTTCCAGATTCTTTTTCCGTTGGCTCCGCTTTTGTTCGGTTTCGATTTCAAAAACCCACCCCGTTTCGCACTATTCCGCGGATTTCAGCACCGCGAGCAGATCGAGCCCGGCTATCCTCCGTCCCACCACGACGAAAGAGAACACCGTGGAGAAGAGAACGGTAAGCACCGCGGCCGCATATGTACGAGAGCCGAGCACAAGAGGAAACCTCATGGTCTCGGTGTTCACGGAATCAAGAATGGCCTTCGACATCCACGTCCCCAGAAGGAGTCCGGGACCTATCGAGAGAAGCGTGAGAAAACCCAGCTCCGCGAGCAGGATGGTCGTCACTTCCCGGCGGGTGAAGCCGAGGACGCGGAGGGTCGCAAGCGAGCGTGAGCGTTCCGAGAGGGCGATGCGCGCCCCGTTGTAGATCACGCCGAAAGAGACTATGACGGAGAAGGCGAAGTAGAGCATCTGCGTCATCCCCATCATCTCCCGGGTGGTTTTGCTGAAACTCTCCCTGGCCCCTGCGGTCGTGGTCACCGAGGCGATGCGGGGGGTTCCCTTCACCCGCCGCCAGAATTCATCCCAGTACAGCGGGTCAACCTGCAGATAGGCTCCGCTCACCGTTGCGCCCTCTCCCAGAAGATGACGCAACCCTCCGATCTCCATGTAGGCTCCAACCCCCGAAAAGTCGGTGATGGTCCCAGAGAGGAACGTCGTCAGCACGGGACGCCGCCCTTCCCGCACCTCCACGCGGACCTCTTCTCCCGGGGAGAGATCCAGCACCTCCGCGAGTTTCGCCGAAAGCAGCAACCCGGAGCCGGGTACGGGGACTTCCCTCTCCTGTGAATCAAGAAGGCGGTTCAGCCGCGGGACCGCAGGCAGGCCGGTAATCACGGTACGGCGCTCCCTGTGGCCGTTCAGAAGTCGTACGGGAACGGCCCGGAACGGCTCGGCATACAGGACTCCGGGGAAGCGGGAGAGGGAGAGCAACGCCTCGTTTCCGCCCGGTTCAATGAACGATACGACCGCGTCCTGGCGTTGCGCCATATTCCACTGGAATTCGACAAGGTAATCGACACCGTCGGCCATCGCCCCCGGAAGAATGGGGATGGCCGCAGCAAGAGCCAGTCCGAGCGCCGTGAAAAAAGCCTGCCATGGCTTACGCTCCAGATTCCGCAGCGCGATCCGGAAGGAAGGGGGCACGAGGCGGTGTAGTCCGAGCTTCTCTAGGAATGACGGCGAGTAGTCCGCTGGAGCCTCCGGGCGCATGGCCTCGGCAGGGGGCAGCAACGCGGCCTGCCGTACCGCGCCGAGCACTCCGAGGAACGAAACCGCACCGCTGGCCAGCAGCGCCACGAACAAGGAGCTCCAGTCAGGTTGAAAGACCAGCGCCGGGAAATTGAAAAAACGCTGGTACAGGGAGATGAGGGCCCTCGCCGCCCACATGCCGAGCGTCGAACTGAGAATCGTGGCGGCCAGCACCGGTACGAAGGCGAACTTCACGTAGTGTGATGCCACCGAGAAACGCGAGTAACCGAACGCCTTCATCTGGGCTATCTGTTCCCGTTGGAGCTTCACGAGACGTCCGAGAACCGCGCTCACCATAAACGCGGCGATGCTCAAAAAGACCGCGGGAAACGAGACGGCGAAGCTCCTGAGCTGGGTTATTTCGTCCTCCATCAGCTTCGCCGAGAGATGACGTTCCCGGTCGTAGGCCGAAAGTCCCCCGTACGGTTCCAGCAATCGGTCGATGTCAGCCTTCACGCTCTCGCCATCAGCCCCCGGAGCGAGACGGAAGGACGCACTGTTGAACGCCCCCTCGAGACCGAACGCCCTGGAAAGTTCCCGTTCGCTCATCCAGAAAATACCGAAACGAAGCGGGTCGGGAATCATTCCCCCCGGCCTGATCTCGTAGACATACTCGGGAGAGATGGCGGCGCCGACGATGCGGAAACGCCGCCGCACACCATAGACCGTCGCGTCCAGCGTATCTCCGGGCCGGAGTCCGTGGGCACGGGCAAAAGAAGCGCTGACAACGATCTCGTCCCTGCTCCCGTCTTCCGGAAGGCGGCCTTCCATCAGATGGATGCGGTTGAGCCGCTGGGGACGTCCTTCCGGGAGCGATTGGACAAAGCCGTCCGCAGGCTCCGTCATGCCGGGAAGATCGAGGATGATAGCCCCCTTGACGCTCGTCTCGACCATCGCCACTCCGTCGATGTCCGCGAGGAGACGTTCCAGAAAACGGGGGGCCCGCTTCAGATCGCAGAAAACATCCGCGAAGCGTGATTCGGAATAGTACTCTCTTTTTGTGGTTTCAAGGCTCAACACCAATCCCCGCGCCATGATCAGCACGCTCAGGCCGCAGGCCATCACCAGGGCGACGGCCGTCATCTGCCCCTTCATTCCCAGGAGATCCCGAAGCAGTTTGAGATCAAGCATCTTCATGCCGGTCACCACGTGAGAGAGTTCACCGGAGCGCGCGTTGCGTTGGACCGGATGGAGAGAACGCGCCCTGCCGAGAGAGAGATGACCCGGTCCGCCATCGCGGCGATCGCCCCGTTATGGGTGATGAGAACCACGAGCGTGCCCAGATCCCGGTTCACCCGATCGATCGCCTCGAGCACCGTGATGCCCGTGTTCACATCGAGCGATCCTGTCGGTTCGTCGCAGAGAAGCACCTCCGGACGCTTGGCGATGGCCCGCGCGATGGCGACCCGTTGCTGCTGTCCTCCGGAAAGCTGTGACGGGAAGTGGTCCATACGGTCGGAGAGACCGACGAGGGCAAGCGCATCCTCAGGCGTCATCGGGTCGGGCGCTATCTCGGTGATGAGCGCGACGTTCTCCCGGGCGGTAAGGCTGGGAATGAGATTGTAGAACTGAAAGACGAAGCCGGCGACATCCCGGCGGAAGAGGGTGAGCGTCCGCTCGTCCGCCTCGGTGAGCTCCTCGTCGCGGTATGAGAGAGCGCCTTCCGTCGGGACGTCCAGCCCGCCGAGAATATTGAGCAGCGTCGACTTGCCGCTGCCCGAAGCCCCCAGGAGCACGGCCAGTTCACCCTCGAAGAGTTCGAGATCCACACCGTCCAGAGCGCGGACTTCCGCCTCTTCTCCCGGATGGTAAATTTTCGTGATCCCCCTGGCCCGGAAGAGCGGAACGGGTACTTTCTTCACGGTCATGACGGTTCCTCCCGACGCGGAAAAGCTTTTGCCTCCGGATATCTACCCCTGCGCGCGAATGTTCTTGCCAACGTTATATCCCAATGCATTCAATCAGTCAAACAGAGAGGTCCCCAAACCGGCGACCGCAAGGCGCTCCGAAAGACGAAACGAGTGAAGAGGCCTTCGGATCTTCTTCCTTGGAAAAGAGCGCTTTATAACGTATGATATTCTTGTATTTTCTGAACGACGTGAAACCGAATGAAATCTGAATCGAGACCGAACAGCGGCCGCGTAAGGGGCCGCGAGAAATCCGAAAGGAAAAAGGATGGAGTGCCATGGATAAAAAGATGTTCACGCTGCTGATTGAAGATTTTCTTCGGAATTCGGGACTGAACGTCATCTCCGCCGACCAGGCCCTGTGTCGCGGGATGGCCGGTCTCGAAATATTCGGCGACCCTCTCCTCGGAGTCGCAGCCGCGGAAGATCCCGCCTTCCGGGATCTTCAAGAGGAGGGGGTTGTAGGCCCTCATTTCATGCTGCCGGACGAATGGCTTTCCGGAGCGAAGAGCGTGATTTCCTTCTTCCTTCCGTTCACGGAAAGAGTGCGCATGTCGAACCGGGCTGAAAGGGACGAGCCCTCGCCGGAGTGGCTTCACGCAAGAATCGAAGGACAGGCGTGCATCGACCGGCTTTCGCACTTCCTGGTGGAAGAGCTTCGGCAGGCCGGACACCGGGCCGTCGCCCCTTCGGTCGACAGCCGGTTCAGATCGTGCACAGCAGTGAACACGGTCTTTCTCGACGGCAATGAAACGCCGCTGCCGGTCTCTTTCACGAGCAACTGGTCGGAGCGTCACGCGGCGTATGTCTGCGGGCTGGGATCGTTCGGACTCTCGAAGGGATTGATCACTTCGAAGGGAATCGCGGGCAGATTCGACAGCATCATCACGACGCTTGCGCTTCCTTCCGACAACGTCATCCCCTCCTCGCCCTACGAGAACTGCACCCTGTGCGGAGAATGCGCCCAAAACTGCCCCGCGGACGCCATCTCGATCAGTGAAGGGAAGGACCACGTGCGATGCTCCGAATACCTGGACATGATACGAAAAAAACATCAGCCGAGGTACGGCTGCGGAAAATGCCAGACGGGAGTTCCGTGCGAAAGTGAAATTCCTCCGAGACGGCTGCAGATGTAGAGAAAGCATCTGCAGCCGTCGAAAAACCGATCGCCTCGTTTTACGGGAGCTTCTTTTTCAGCAAACCCGGAGCCGGAGCCGGAGCCGACCTCCGGGAGAATTACCTTCTGCTTTTCCGAGCAATCATCCTCTTTCGTTCCTCCGTGAACTCCCACCACGGACGAGGCTTTCCGCCGTTCATGAATTCCGTGACCGACAAAAAGACGTCGATCACGCAGGGATCTTGCCGAATGCCGGTCTTCTCACAAAGATCATTGTACATCTTGAACGGACATCGCCCGATAAGATTTTCCGGCTCCCGGATTCCGAGGAGGTGAAGATCTCTTTCAGTGGCCGGACCGACGTTGGGCAGATCGGTCAGCTTTTGGACATGCTCGCGATCCGCTTTTTTCGGGTTCATTCTTCGCCGCCTCCTGAAAAAGCATGCATCATCGCTTCCTGTAAAAGAATGAATTCGCGTTCCAGCACATCCATGCGTCTCCGCATCGCTTCAATGTCGTTGCTGCGTCCCGCCTTCTCCATCTCGAACGCGACGCTCCGCAAACGCTCTCCGCAGACGCTTGCCGCGCCGCTCTTGATAGTATGCGCGAGGCGGGTCGCACTCGCAAGATCATTTTTCTCCAGGGACTTCCGCAGAGCGCCGACCTCGACGGGGAACTCCTCCAGAAACTCCGCGGCGACGGAACCGGCGAGTTCCTCGTCGTTCATCAGGCGGGCAAGCATACCCGCCCGGTCGAAGACCGTCGACGAATCATCCTGATCGGCCTTATGTACCGCGTCGTCGACCGCATCTTCTCCGGCAGATTCTCCGTCGCAAGAACGGATTTCCCCTGTTTTCGGAGAAATCCACTTTTTCAGAACATCGCACAGAGTTTCCACCGAAATCGGTTTGGAAATATAATCGTCCATGCCGGCATCGAGACACTTTTCCCTGTCACCACGCATCGCGTAGGCGGTCATGGCCACTATCGGCACGCGTCCTGCCGACTCCGGAGAAAGGGCACGGATTCTTCTCGTCGCCTCGAAACCGTCCATTTCGGGCATCTGAACATCCATCAACACCAAGTCGTAGGGATTTTTGACGAAAGCTTCCACCGCTTCCGCTCCATCAGCGACGGCTTCGACCTGCAATCCGAGCTTCCGAAGCATTCCGAGAGCGACCTGACGATTCGTCCTTTTGTCCTCCGCCAGCAAGATACGCGCCGTGCATCCTTGAAAAAAACCGGAGAATCCATTTCGAGAGCGTTTCGGAACAGGATTTCGTATCGCAGCTTCCGTCTGCCTGAGAAAACGCAAAGAAAAGCTAAACTCGGCGCCGGGATCGATTCCATGTTCGTCAAACGAAGCAACGACAGGGCTCTGTACGTCTATTGCTCCTCCCATCATCTCCACAATCTGCTTCGAAATCGCCAGACCGAGGCCGCTGCCGCCGAAATGGCGCGTCGTGGAGGGGTCGAGCTGGCTGAACTTTTGAAAGAGAGCGCCTCTCTTCTCGACGGGTATGCCGATGCCGGTATCCCGAACCGAAAATCGCAAAAGCGCGGACTCGGAGTTCTCCTCCGCCATAGAGACCCGGAGAGCAACCTGCCCTTTCCGGGTAAATTTAACAGCGTTGTCCATGAGGTTTTCGAGCACCTGGCGCAACCGCACCGGATCTCCCTGCAGATGCCTCGGAACGTCAGGATCGGCTGAGCAGAGAAATGCAAGCCCTTTTTCGTAGGTCCGTACGGCACAGAATGCCGCGACGTCGTTCAGCAGCTTTGAAAGATCGAAATCGGCGATTTCCAGGTCCAACTTTCCGGCCTCGATCTTCGAGAGATCCAGAATACTGTTCAGCAACCTCAGAAGAGCGTGCGCGCTTTCATGGACGCTCTCCGCACAGAGGCGCTGTTCCTCCGAAAGTTCGCTGTCGAGAAGCAGCTCGGTCATGCCGATGACGCCGTTCATCGGCGTGCGGATTTCATGGCTCATATTGGCCAGGAAGTCGCTCTTGGCGCGATTGGCGGCTTCGGCCCGCGCCGCCAGCTCCTTCGCGAGCGAGGACGCCTCTTCAAGACGCCGGTTTGCTTCACGCAGAGCGTCTTCCGCCTGCTTGCGCTCCGTCACGTCGTCGAAGGTGGCATATGCCTGAAAAGGCGTCGCCCGGCCGGGATGAAAGAGGGGAATAGCGTTGATCGATATCCATGTAGGGCCGGTTTTCAGCGGATTGTCGACGCTCATGATGAAGTTGGTCACAGGCTTCCCCGTACGCAGAGCGACCATGGCGGGATGATCCTGCCCCTCCACCCGGGAGCCGTCCTCCCGGACGGCATTCCATCGCGGATCCATCGACGTCTTCCCCAGCATCTGGTCGAGAGAAATCCCCAGAATACGCTCCGCTGCCGGGTTGGCGGAGATGATGTCTCCGTTCCGGGACTGATAGACCACGCCTTGCGTCATCGTCTCGAACAGCCGTCGATGTTTCTCCTCGCTCTCGCGCAGGGCATCCTCGGCACGTTTGCGCTCGGTGATGTCCTGGATGACTCCGGTCACCCTTTCCGGTCTGCCGTCCCTGTCCCTGACAAGCTCCGCCTTGGAGACGATAATACGGGGAGGACGGCCGTCGGCGGGACGGATCTCGAACTCGAGGTCGTACGGCTTCTCCGATTCGACCAAATCGACAAGAGCCTGGCGGACACGATCCCTCTCAGGAATGCACGCCTCGATTTGCTCGATCGGAAGAAGATTCGATTCCGGAGGCGCCATGCCGTAAATACGGAAACCTTCGTCGGAACCCCATATCTTCCCTGTCGCGATGTCGTATTCCCAACTCCCGACATGAGCCATCTCCTGCGCTTTCTTCAGCCGGGTCTCGCTCTTTCGCAGCGCATCCTCGGCCTGCGTTCTCGCAGTGACGTCGGAATTGACGACAATAGCTCCCAGAATGACTCCGTCGTCGTCCAGTACCGGCGCAGTGTAGTTCAGGACGATTCTCTTGCAGCCGTCGAACGCGTCTATTTCAAGCAGTTCGTCGACGATCGTCGCGCCCTCCCGGATCGTATGGGCAAGCGCCCAGTCGTCCGGGGCTATCGGTTCGCCGGAGGGGAGGCGTCGCGCGCTGAAGACACCGTACTTCGACGGATCGACCTTCGGTTCGGCGCCCCAGATCGCGACTCCCGCCGGATTGCCCCGCAGCAGCTTGCCATTCCGGTCGGCAAACCACAAACCGACCGGAAGGATCTCGAAAACACGCTGCAGGACGCTCTCCCGTCTCCGCAGTTCGTTTTCGACGAGCTTTTGACCGGTTATGTCGCGGCTGACGCCGATGATGCCGATGATGTTGCCGTCGAAATCCCGGTACGGTGCTTTCAGGGTATCAAGGAGCACTCTCCGGCCGTCGGGGTAGGAGATCCATTCCTCGTTGCGCCGGGGAGCCATTGCCTGGAGCATTATGCGGTCGTTCGAACGGAAAAAGTCGGCTTCCTCCTGCGGATACAGTTCGTAGTCGGTCTTGCCCACGATCTCGTTCGGCAGAAGACCGATATGCTCCGCGAAGGCCGCGTTGCACCCAACGTATACGCCCTTGAGATTTTTGAAGAAGATCAGATCGGGGATGCAGTCGAGCAGAGAGGCCAACAAGGCCGCCTTGTCTTCTATCGCCTCGTACAGATTCTCATGCCCGCGCGGATGTTCCTTCGCTTCATCGCCCGTCGGAGAAGCGAACACACAGTCCGTGTGCGGTACGGCTTTCTTCCGGGCATTTTGTACAGAGCGTCCTGTTTGTTCTGAGCGAGCATCATGTGCCGTCATCGTAGACCTCCGTTCAAAGGATCAAGAAAAAGCTCGACTGCCCGTTCTTCCGTATCACGGACAGAGAGCCGCGGATGATCATACCATAATCTTCAGATTAGAGCATCCGCTTGCCGCCATCCTCGTTCCGGGAAAGAAAATTTCGCCTGAATCCACTGCTGTGAAATCTCTCTCTTGTATCAGGTAAAATGCCGCTCCGACAATATTTTATATTTTTCAGATTTAACATGCTTTATCTTTCTTTTGCAGCAGACTTGACATTCCCCCCCCTCTCCCTCAGAATGTACAAATCTTACCGAGCCGAGAGGAAAGGAGGGAACCAGCCATGAAAGAAGGACGTTCGGATGTTTTGAACGCTGCTTCCTCCCTGTGCCTCCTCCTCGGTTGCCGGTTCCCGCCTGGAACGCCGGCAGCCCGGTAAGCTGCGAAACGGCATTCCAAGGCCGGAACCTCTTTCAAAGAGGTTCCGGCCTTTTTTGTATCCTGATATTTATGGATGATTTTGAAAGGAGAGAGGATTATGGAGCAGGCACACGTACGAATTTTCGATACCACCTTGAGGGACGGAGAACAAGCTGCGGGAATCAACCTGAACACGGAAGAGAAGATGCAGATCGCCCTTCAGCTCGCCAAAATGAAGACGGACGTCATCGAGGCCGGATTTCCAGCGGCCTCCCCGGGTGACTTCGACGCGGTCAAGCTCATCGCGAAGCAGGTCGATGGACCGATCATCGCAGGGCTCGCCCGGACAAGGCGCGAGGATATTCTCGCCGCAGCTGAGGCGGTCAAGTGGTCGAAAAAACCTAGAATTCACACGTTCATCGCCACCAGCCCCATCCACATGGAGTTCAAGCTCCAGATGACCCCCGAGCAGGTGCTTGCGGAAGTCCGGCAGGCCGTGACATACGCCCGCAGTCTCGTCGAGGATGTCGAATTCTCCGCGGAGGACGCCAGCCGCTCGGACCCCGCTTTCCTCGGGGAAGTCTTCCGGACGGCCGTCGAATGCGGAGCGACGACGCTCAACATCCCGGACACCGTCGGATACGCAGTTCCGGACGAGTTCGGAGCGTTCGTCCGGGCCGTCATCGAAGCCGGCGGCAACCCGGAGAATGTTATCTGGTCGGTGCACTGCCACAACGACCTCGGCCTCGCGGTAGCCAACTCGCTCGCCGCGGTGCGCGCCGGCGCCCGGCAGGTGGAGTGCACGATCAACGGGCTCGGAGAGCGGGCGGGGAACGCTTCCCTTGAAGAGATCGTCATGGGACTCCGTACGCGAAAGGATCGTTTCGGTTGTGAAACCGGCATCGACACGACGCGCCTCTACGGAATCAGTTCCCAGGTCTCCCGCTTGACGGGATTCCCGGTGCCGCCCAACAAGGCGATCGTCGGGGCCAACGCATTCGCCCACGAGGCAGGAATTCATCAGCACGGCGTGCTGTGCAACAAGGCAACCTATGAGATAATGAACCCGGAGGACGTCGGAGCACCCGGAAGCCGTCTCGTGCTCGGCAAGCACTCCGGCAAGCATGCGTTCAAGCAGCGCGTCGAGGAGATGGGGTTCACCCTCTCCGACGAGAAGCTGAAAGAGGCCATGGCGCTCTTCAAGACCCTCTGCGACCGAAAGGAGATCGTCACGGCCGACGATCTTGAAGCCATGATCAACAACGAGATCCTTTCGATCGACGAGAGCCGTCGAATCACGCTGAAGAGCTTCCTCGTCCAGGTAGGAAGCGGGCACGGCACCGCGACCGTCACGCTTGAGGACGACGGACGGGAAATCACCGACGCGGCCACCGGAAACGGCCCTGTGGACGCCGCGTACCGGGCCATCCGGCGGATCATCGGTATCGAGCCGCAGCTTGAGAACTACGCGATTCAGTCGGTTACAGAGGCCTCGGACGCCATCGGCGAAGCAAGGGTCACACTCGATCTCGACGGCATCCGGGTGAACGGCAGGGGAGCGAGCACGGACGTCATCGAGGCCAGCATCAAGGCGTACATTGACGGCATCAACCGCCTCTTCGCGGCCCGGGCCCGCCTTGAGGAATCTGAAAAACAGGCGGCCGGTGAAGCCCGCAGAGCAGTTTAGACCGGAAACTATCCTGGTTGGATGAAACAGCGTCCACATCGTGCGACATCGAAAGGAGTGCGTATTGTATGGGAAGAACACTTGTAAGCGCCATCATCGCCGCCCATTCATCGGAAGCGGCGAGGGAGGGCGAGATATGCAAGGTGAAGGTCGACTTCGCCTTCGCGAACGACATCACCGGGGCTCCTGCAGTGCAATCATTCCGCGAGATGGGAGCGGAAAAGGTCTTCGATCCGGAACGCTGCGCCTTCCTGCCGGATCACTTCACGCCGAACAAGGACATCGCCTCGGCGGAGCAGACGAAGAAGGGACGTGAATTCGCGGTCGAACAGGGGATGCTCTACTGGGAGGTAGGACGGGTCGGCATCGAACATGCGTTCCTGCCCGAAAAAGGCTACATCCTTCCCGGCGACATCGTCATCGGAGCGGACAGCCATACCTGTACGGGCGGCGCCCTCGGCGCCCTCTCTTCGGGCGTGGGCAGCACCGACCTCGCCGCGGTCTGGGCACTCGGAGAAACCTGGCTCAAGGTTCCGCCGACCATTCGGGTGCACTATACCGGCAAACGTCCCGCCTGGGTCTCAGGCAAGGACATGATCCTCTCCCTCATCGGGCGCATCGGCGTGCAGGGCGCACGGTACATGGCCCTCGAGTTCGGCGGCGACGCCGTCACGGCTCTTCCGATGGACGACCGGTTCACCATCGCCAACATGGCGGTGGAGGCGGGCGCGAAGACCGGACTTTTCGTACCGGACGAGAGGATGCTGCACTACGCGAACACACGTGCGGCGAGGAAGTTCTCCCCCGCGTACCCCGATGACGACGCTTCCTACTTCCGCACCGAGACTTTCGTGATGGAGGAGATGACCCCCGTGGCGGCGATGCCCCACTCCCCGGACAACGTGAAGCCGGTACGGGAGTGCGGTTCTCCCGAGATCGACCAGGTCTTCATCGGCGCCTGCACCAACGGGCGCCTCCGCGATATCGAAGCGGCCGCGAAGATGCTTGAAGGAAAAAAGGTCGCGGACAAGGTCCGCTGCATCGTCATTCCCGCATCCTACGAGGTGTACAACCAGGCGCTCGACAAGGGGTATCTGCGCATCTTCACAGAGGCCGGCGCCGTCGTCTGCACTCCCACATGCGGTCCCTGCCTGGGCGGCCACATGGGAATTCTCGCCGCAGGCGAACGATGCGTCTCCACCAGCAACCGCAACTTCGTCGGGCGCATGGGGAGCAGCAAGAGCGAACTCATCCTGGCAAGCCCCCTGACGGCCGCGGCCAGCGCTCTCACGGGCAGGCTCACGGACCCGCGCGACGTAGCCTCTCCCGACTTTTTCAAGAGACTGGAGGAAGAATAACCATGTCGAAAATATTCTCTGGAAAGGCCTGGAAATTCGGCGACAACATCGACACCGACGTCATCATCCCGGCTCGGTACCTCGTGTCGAGCGACGAGGCGGAGATGGGCAAACACTGCATGGAGGACATCGACAAGGATTTCGTCAAGAAGGTCGCTCCCGGCGACATGATCGTCGGCGGAGAGAATTTCGGCTGCGGTTCATCCCGCGAGCACGCTCCCGTGGCGATCAAGGGAGCGGGGTGCAGCTGCGTCATCGCGGCGTCTTTCGCGCGGATCTTCTTCCGGAACGCCATCAACGTCGGGCTCCCCATCTTCGAATGCCCCGAGGCGGCGGCCTCCATAGAAACGGGGGACGAGATCGAGGTCGATCCGGGCGCAGGTACGATCGTAAACAAGACCAAAGGGAAGACATTCACGGTGGCCCCCTTCTCCCCCTTCCTGCAGGATCTTATCCAGCAGGGCGGGCTAATCCCCTACGTCCGCAAGGAACTTGCCCGGAGGAAGGGCGCATGAGCGGAAAGAAGTACACCATCGCGAGAATCCCCGGCGACGGGATCGGTCCCGAGGTCATCGGGGAGACGTCGAAGATCCTGGAGGCCGCGGGCTCGAAGTACGGGTTTTCTCTCTCGTGGGCGGACTACCCGTTCGGCGCGGACCAGTACCTGAGGACCAGCGAGATACTCCCCGCCTCCGCAGTCGACGAGATGGCTCCCATGGACGCCCTGCTGCTCGGAGCGGTCGGCGATCCCCGCGTGAAACCCGGTATCCTCGAAAGAGGAATTCTGCTCCACCTCCGTTTCCACTTCGACCAGTACGTGAACCTTCGCCCGGCGAAGAGCTATCCCAGGGTCCCCCTTCCGATAGCACCGAAGAAGGGGCCCGGTCTCGATACTCTTGTCGTCCGGGAGAACACTGAGGATTTCTACATGGGAATCGGCGGCAGAACCGAGCAGGGGAAGAGCGAGATCGATCTGTCCACGACACGCGGGCTTTACTCCATCGAGGGAAAACTTGAAGGCGCCTTCTCAGGGGGCGTCGAGGGGGCATTTCAGCTCGGCGTCGCATCCGAACCCGGCGTGCGGCGGGTTGTCGCCTACGCCTGCAGGGCGGCGAAAGCGCGCGGCGAAGAGAAGATCACCCTGGCGTCCAAATCCAACGCACTCCCTCAGATCTACGGATTCTGGGAGGAGATCGCAAAGGACGAGACCGCGAAACTCGGCATGGGCCTCTCCATCGCGAACGTGGACGCGATGTGCTACCACCTGGTGCGGACGCCGGACCTCTACAGCGTGATCGTCGCTCCCAACATGTTCGGCGATATCGTCAGCGACCTTCTCGCGGGGCTCGCCGGAGGACTCGGCGTCGCCGCCGGCGCCGACATCGGCGATCAGCTCTCCATGTTCGAACCCATTCACGGCTCCGCTCCGGACATCGCGGGGACGGGCAAGGCCAACCCCATCGCCGCCGTCCTGACGGGAGCCCTGATGCTGGAGCACATCGGCGAAAGCACGGCCGCAAAGGGCGTTGAGGAGGCCCTGACCGCATACCTCGCCGAGGCGGCGACGAAGGATCTCCCCGTGGAGTTCGGCGGCGAGGCGGCAACGACAGCCGTGGGAGAGGCCATTCTGCGGCGAATATAGCAGTTTCAGGAAACAGCAGAACATATACGCGATCGAGCGTCCCCCATTCTGCCGGGAGACGCTCGATTTTTTCAAGAGAGGCTGTCGGCATCCATCAGATCGCCGCAGCAGGACAGGAAAGACTGTTCAGGCTCGAACTCCGGTCACGATATTTTTGAAGACTTCCGCCATGATCAGCGCATCGGTGTTATAGGAGACGTAGGTGAAGCCCTGTTCGATACGCGCCTTGGCTTCTTCCACCGAACCTACGAAGATCCCTGCCGGTTTTCCGGCTCGCTTCGCGCTCGCAAGGGCTTTCGCGACGGCCTCCACCATCACGGGGTGGTAGATCTGCCCGGGGATGCCGAACGACTGGGAGAGATCGTACGGGCCGACGAAGACCACGTCCACGCCGTCCACCGAGGCGATCTCGTCGAGGGATTCAAGCCCCTGCTTGTTCTCGCAGTGAACGATCACCATCGTCTCGTTGTTGGCTTCCTCGAAGTACTCCGCAACCCCCTTGACGAAGCCGTAGCGGGACGAGCGGGTGAGGCAGGCCCCCCGCTCCCCCTTCGGGAAGTACTTCGCGTACCGGACCACATCCTCCGCCGCCTTTCGCGAGTTAACCTGCGGAACCTGGATTCCGGCGGCGCCGACGTCGAGGGTTCGCAGGACGGTTGTCGCCTCGGGGTTCGTGATTCGAACGATGGGCGTCATTCCCCGGAGTTCCGCCGCCCGGAGCAAATGCTGTATCGACTCCGGATCTCCCGGACCGTGCTCCGTATCGATGATGCAGAAGTCGAAACCGGCGAGCCCGGCAATCTCCACCAGGTCGGGGCAGTTCAGCGTGATGAACGGGCCGAGGACAACCTCTCCCCTTGCAAGCTTCCGTTTCAGTTCATTGACCATTTCAGGATCCCTCCATCCGGGGAATTCGATGTTTCCATACCATATTATACATCCGAAAAAAGGACGGAGAATACTCTCCGTCCTTCTCCATTCCTGAGTACATCAGGCTTACTTTTCGACGATATTCTTTTTTCCGTGATATTTTTCCTCCAGTACGCCGGCGGGCAGATACTTCTCCTCTTTCTCGCGCACCTCGTCGAGGCGGACCAGTTCGCCGAACTCCCGGAAGGTGAAAAGTTTTTCCAGGTACCCGTCCGAGACCCCCTCGGCCCGAATCCTTGACATGACGTCGTACATGCCGCGCGCCGCCGAATAGAGCGTCGAGAGGGCGGGAACGACCAGTTTGAAGCCTATCTCCTCGGCTTCCTTGACGGGAACGAGAGGAGTCTTTCCTCCCTCGATGAGGTTGAGCATCAGCGGGACCCTGATCTCCGCCACCACACGCTTCATCTGCTCGCGCGTTTCCAGGGCCTCCACGAAGACCATGTCAACACCGACGTCGACGGCGGCTTTCGCCCTGTCGAGCGCATCCTCGAAGCCTGTGACGTGGATTGCGTCGGTCCGGTACATCACGACGAACTCAGGGTCGATCTCGTTTCTTGCATCCAGCGCCGCCCGCAGTTTCCCCATCATCTCCTCTTTCGGGATGACCTGCTTTCCCTCCATGTGGCCGCACCGTTTGGGCGAGACCTGGTCCTCCAGGAAGAGACCGGCGGCACCGGCCCAGATGTACTCCTGGACGGTCCGGAACGCGTTGACGGCGTTGCCGAAGCCGTGATCCGAATCCCCCATAACGGGAATGCGCACGGCCCGGGCGATTGCCTTCACCTGGGAGACCATCTCGGTCATGTCGAGCAGACCGATATCGGGCTGCCCGAGGTGAACGGCGGCCGTCCCGTATCCGGAATGGAACACGGCCTCGAAACCCACCATTTCGCAGATGCGCGCGCTCAGCGCATCGTAGACGCCGGGAACGACCAGCGCTCCGGGGCGTTCAAGAAGTGAGCGAAAATGCGTTGTCCGTTTCATCGGTCTTCTCCTTCTTTTTTCCAAATCCCGTTCCTGCCCGTGGAATACTTTTTCTCCATCTCCCGGACGGCGTCCAGATCCATCAGCTCGTTGAACTCCCCGAAGGGGATCATGCGATCAACGCAGCCGGCCGTGCTCCCGGAGCGCTTCAGCGTCCCGAGAACGTTCTGAAGGGCCTTTGCCGCAGCATACAGCGGCCCCACCGGGAAAATGGCGATATCATAGCCGATCTCCTCAAGCTCGCCGACGTTCAGAAAAGGAGTCCGGCCGTGTTCCACCATGTTGGCGAGAACAGGAACCCTGAAGCTTGACGTGATGCGCTTCATCTCCTCGACGGTCTCCGGAGATTCAATGAAAAGGATGTCCGCTCCCGCCTCTTCGTAGAGCTTTCCTCGTTCGAGAGCCTCCTCGATGCCGTGCGCCGTCCGGGCGTCGGTCCTCGCCATGATCAGAAAGTCATCGTTTCTTCGGGCGTCGCACGCCGCCCTGATCTTGCCGGCCATCTCCTGAGCAGGAATCACTTCGCGCCCCAGCATGTGGCCGCACTTCTTGGGCGCCACCTGGTCCTCCAGCTGGATGCACGCCGCTCCGGCTTTTTCGTACTCCCGAACCGTGCGAAAGACGTTCACGGCATTGCCGTACCCTGTGTCGCCGTCGGCGATGACCGGCAGCGAGACCGCTTCCGCTATCGCTGCGATCCGGGAGACCATCTCGGTCTGCGTGAGCAGTCCCGTGTCCGGCTTTCCCAGCACGCTGGCTGAAAGTCCATATCCCGTGACATAGACGGCCTCGAAACCGGAGGACTCGATGATTCTGGCCGAAAGACCGTCGTACGCCCCCGGCGCGACGAGGATTTTCCGCCGCGCCAGGAGAGACCGAAGCCGTGTTTCTTGTTTTTCCATTATCTTCCGCCTTCCGTCAGTGCATGATCGAAGGCAGCCAGAGGCTCATTCCGGGGAACGCGATGACCGCGACCAGGAAGATCGCCATGATGATGATGAAGGGATAGACCCCCTGGATGACGTCCCCCATACGGATATCGGGCCTCAGACCGTTGATGACGTAGAGGTTCATGCCTACGGGCGGCGTGATGAGCGCCATGGTCATGTTCACGGTGAGCACGATGGCGTACCAGATCGGGTCGATGCCGAGCGCATGCAGAAGCGGCGTCACCAGCGGCATGGTGAGCAGGATGATGGAGACCGTCTCCAGGATGCATCCGAGAATGAGCATCAGCACGTTCATTGCGATGATGAACATCAGCACGGAGAAGTTGTTGCTGATGACGATCTCGGTGAGAATCTGCGGAATCCGCAGCAGCGTCATGACCCTGCCGAAGAGGATGGCGCCCGCGATGATGATCGCCACCATGCAGGACGTGGTGACGGAGCGGAGACAGATGGCGGGGATGTCGCGAATGCTGATTGTCCTGTAGATCACGAGTGTGATGAAGAGGCTGTAGACAAGCCCTACCGCCGCTGCCTCGGTCGGCGTGAACGCGCCGGTGTAGATGCCGCCGATGATGAGGAATGGAAGGAAAATGCCCCAGATGTTCTTCCTGGTGACGCGAAGTCGTTCACTCCAGGATGTGCGCTCCATGGGAGTGAACCCGCCCCTCTTGCTCCTGTAGACGGCATAGATGATGAAAAGAGCTGTAAGAACCAGCCCGGGAACCACACCGGCTATGAAGAGCTTGCCGACGGACTCCTCGGTGATGGCGCCGTAGAGAATCAGCGGGATGCTCGGAGGAATCAGGATGCCGAGCGTACCGCCGGCCGCGAGAAGCCCGAGCGTGAACCGCTTGTCGTATCCCCTCTCCGTCATGGCGGGGTATGCGACCATGCCGATGGTCGCCGCCGTGGCGGCTCCCGATCCGGTGATGGCCGCGAAGAAGGCGCACGCAAGAATCGTGGCGATCGCCAGTCCGCCGGGAAGGTGGCGTACCCAGGCGTTCATGACCTCGAAGAGGTCGTCGCCGATACGGCCGTCGAGCAGGACCTGGCTCATCAGGACGAACAGGGGAATTGCGAGGAGAACAAAACCTTCAAGGGATGTGAAAATGGTAGTTCCCACAATCTTCATCGGAAGTTCAAAAAGCCAGATCAGCACCAGAGATGTCCCACCGAGGGAGAACGCCACAGGAAGGCCCATGAAAAGAATGCCTATCAGCAGGACGACGACGAAGAGAAAATTCAGCACGTCTCCTCACCCCTTTCCTTCCCGCTCTTTCCGAAGAGTTCGGCGTATCTGTCCGCGATGATGAGGGCGAACTGGAACGTGAGCAGGGCGAACCCAAGGAGAAGCGCCATCTGCGGAATCCACATCGGGACGCGCAGCGGCGTTGCGGAGACCTTGTCGTAGCCGATCGACGAGGCGATCATCTCGTAAGCCTGCCATGTGACGATACCGCAGAAGAACATTCCCGCCGTACTGGTGATCATCTCGAGCATCTTCTGTGTCCGGGGGGAGAGATGCTCGATGAGGAGATCGATACGGACGTGCTTCCCCTTCTGAAGCGTGTAGGCTCCTCCGGCGAGCATGGTCCACATGAAAATATAAACCGCTGTTTCCTGGGCCCAGATGGTGGGAGAGCGGAAGAAATACCGCATGACGACTTCATAGAAGAGGATCAGTCCCATCAGGAGAATGCCGAGGCCGCTGACGTATCCCAGTATCAGATTTCCTTTTTCAACAGTGTTTCGAATATGCTTGATCATGAAAGCCTCTGCCCCTTTGCTTGTACGTATGGCCGGAGCGGGAAAGGAGGAATCCTTCCCGCTCCGGAAAAGAATCAGGTCCGATTTTTCAGGCTGTGCGTTTTAATCGACGGAGAGCGCCATCTCGATGAGTTTCTTGCCAAGATCACCCGTCTTCTGGGCAAAAGCAGCGCGGACGGGTTCGGTGGCCTGGATGAAAAGAGCTCTTTCTTCAGCGTTGGGAACGTAAATCTCCACACCGGCGTCTCGAATGACCTTCTCGGCTTCCATCTCCGACTGCTCGATAGCTCCCCGGATCCATTCCTCGGCGTCGAGGCCGGCCTTCAGAACCGCGTCCTTCGCAGCCGGAGCGAGCGATTTCCACCAGTCCAGGTTCCCCTGCACCACGAACTGGGCAGTGGTGTAATTCGCCTGCGTCATGTACTTCTGCACTTCGTGGACCTTTCGAGAGACTGCGGCGGGCATGCCGGTCGTCGCGCCGTCAACGGTACCTCTCTGCAGGGCCATGTACATCTCCGAGGAACTCATGACAGTGGGCGCGGCCCCCAGAGCCTTTTGCGTTTCAGCGTCACCGCTGCCGAAGGTTCTCATGGTGAGACCTTTGAAGTCTTCGGGGGTTTTCAAAGGGCGCTTGTTGTTGAAGAACTGAATGTATCCGTAGTCGACCCAGAAGAGATTTTTGACACCCTTTTTCTGGAACTCCTCGTCAAGAATCTCAGCCGCGCCGGCGGCAAGGAACTTCTTGGGCGACTGAAAATCTTTGAAGATGAAAGGCATCTCGAAGATATCCGCCGCTGGGATCATGCCGGACCACTTGTTGACCGAGACAAGCCCGGTATCAACGAGACCGTCCTGAATCGCCTCCACGATCTCGGTGTCCTTGAAGAGCTGGGCGGAATCGAAAATCCGCACCGTTACCTCACCGCCGGAGTACTCGGCAACTTTTTCCGCGAAGACGACGAGCCCCTTGGAAATGTGGTGCGAGGGGGGGAGCTGGTTGGACAGCTTGATTTCGACCTTGGCGAACGCCGCGGTGCACAGAAGGGAAAGCACAAGGAGCATAAGAACACTTGTTGCAAGCGATTTCCTGAACATACCTGTTTCCTCCTTCATATCCTGATATTGAAACCATGATTATTAATCCCGATTATCCGCAAAATACACCCCGGTTCGCAATCGGGATGCTCCTTGTTACCACATGTATCCTCACCCTGTCAACATAAATCGCTCCGGAGCGGTATTTTCAAACAACTCCAGCATCCTTGAAGACCGGTAGTTCATGCTTTGACAATAGGGAAAAGTCCGTTACAATGTTATCATGATGAGTAAAAATGACTGGTTTCCCGACAACGATTGGTTCCCGGGGGATGAATCCTCCTCCAAGCGCACGTTTCCTCGTTTTCCGTTCAAGGTGAACAAAGGGCTCCTTCTTCTCGGCGGAGCGGTTCTCCTTCTTATGGTGCTGTTTCCCGCTCTTGCGGAATTCTACACCGACTACCTGTGGTACGAAACCGAAGGGTACGGCTCCGTCTTCTGGACCCGGATCCTCGCCAGGTGGCCTCTCTTCGCGGCAGGGTTGATTCTCTTCGCCGCGGCGATCTGGGTCAACCTGGCTGTCGTGCGGCGGAACCTCCTGGCTCTCCACCCCGAAATCACACCGCTTCTCGCGTCGAAAGCGGCGGGGTTGGCCATCGGAGCTGCCGCACTCTTTCTTGGCGTCACCAACGGCATCTCAATCTCATCCGAATGGGCCATGGTGCTTCGCTTCTTCAACGCGACGCCCTTCGGCACTACGGATCCCATCTTCGGCAACGACACCGGATTCTACGTCTTCAGCCTTCCGTTCTGGAGATTCCTTCACGGACAGCTGCTGAACGTGCTCTTCCTCTGCATCATCACCGGAGGCCTCGCATACGGCGCGGTCCTCATGCCGCGGAACCGCGAGTTCACGCTCCCGTCCATCCCGCAGCGGATCCAGAGCCATCTGACAATCCTCGCTTCTCTGGGAGCGCTCCTCTGGGGCTGGGGCTACCTTCTCGACCGCTACGGCATCCTCTACTCCCCCCGCGGCGTCACCTTCGGAGCGGGCTACACCGATTTTCACGCCGAACTTTTCGCGCTGAACGTCCTCGCCGTTCTCTCGCTGCTCATCGCCGTCTTCCTGCTTGTCAGCCTCTTCCGCAAGACATGGAAGATCTCCCTCGGACTGGTGGGGCTTCTCGTCGTCTCCAGCATTGTCCTGAGAGGAGTTTATCCCGCGATCGTCCAGAAGTACTTCGTCGAGCCCAACGAGTTCGAAAGAGAGAGAAGATTCATCGACTACAACATCGCGTCGACGCTGCACGCCTACAACCTCCACGAGGTCGACCTCAAGACGGTCGCTCCCGACGACGCCATCACCTGGCGGGATGTCGAGGAAAACCGCGACACGATCAACAACATCCGCCTTTGGGATCACGCTCCGCTGCTGCGCAGCTACAAGCAGCTCCAGGAGATCCGCACCTACTACGACTTTTCGAACGTGGACATCGACCGTTACACCTTTGACGGCGAATACCGCCAGGTGATGCTGGCGCCTCGCGAACTCGACATCCGCGGCCTGCAGAACCCGACGTGGATCAACACCCGCCTCGAATTCACCCACGGCTACGGCATCGTCATGAACCCGGTGAACGAGGTCGCGGGCAGCGGCCTCCCCCGTCTCTGGGTGCGCGACATCCCGCCGAGAAGCGAGGTGGACCTTCCCATTACCCACCCGCAGATCTACTACGGTGAAAAGCCGAGCTCCTACATCTTCGTCCGCACCACAGTCCAGGAATTCGACTACCCGATGGGAGACTCGAACGTCCGCACCGTCTACGAGGGCAAGGGCGGCGTTCCCATGGGCTCGTTCTTCCGGCGCGTTCTCTTCGCCCTGAAGTTCGCCGATATGAAGATCCTCTTCTCGGACGTCTTCACGGAGGAGAGCCGCATCAAGTTCCATCAGAACATCCGTGAGCGGGTGCTGCGCGTCGCTCCCTTCCTCTACTTCGACCGCGACCCCTACCTGATCGTCTCGGAAGGCCGGCTCGTGTGGATGCAGGACGCCTACACCGCAGCGGACAGCTACCCCTACTCCCAGCCGGTCTCGATCGGCCGCGGGCAGGTCATCAACTACATCCGGAACAGCGTGAAAGCGACCGTTGACGCGTACGACGGCACGATGCGCTTCTATGCCGCGGATCCCGACGATCCCGTCCTGAAGGCGTGGAGCGGAATATTTCCGTCGCTCTTCCGGCCGCTCTCGGAGATGCCCTCGGGGCTGAAGGCCCACCTACGCTATCCGCAGGATCTCTTCAACATCCAGAGCGAGATCTACCGCACCTACCACATGACCGACGCGAACACCTTCTACAACAAAGAGGACGTCTGGGACCGCATCAACACGGGAGATACGAGGACCAGCTCGGCGGAGGCCTACTATGTCAACATGCGCCTCATGGGAGAGGAGAATTCCGAGTTCGTGCTCATCTCCCCCTTCATGCCGGTCAGCAGAAACAACATGATCGCGTGGATGGCCGGGCGCTCCGACGGGGACAACTACGGCCAGCTTCTCGTCTACCAGTTCCCCAAGCAGCAGCTCATCTACGGCCCCGCCCAGGTGGAGGCCCTTACGAACCAGAATTCCGAGATCTCGGCGCAGCTTTCGCTCTGGAGCCAGCGCGGTTCGGCGGTTATCCGGGGCAACATGACCGTGGTTCCGGTGGGCAACGCCATACTCTACGTTCAGCCTCTCTACCTGCGTGCCGAGAACAGCGAACTGCCCGAGCTGCGCCGCGTCATCACCTCGACCGGAGGACGAGTGGTCTGGGGGGAGACTCTCGAGGAATCGCTCGTCCGGCTGCTCGCTCCCACAGCAGCCGAGCTCGAGGGCGCAAGCATCGCTCTTCCCGCCCGCCGCGACCCGCTTGCGGAGGATTCCGACCTCTCGACTCTTGCCTCGGAAGCCATGACGTACTGGGACGCATCTCAGGAATCTCTCCGCAGAGGAGACTGGGAAGGATACGGCAGGGAGATGAAGAAACTCGAAACCGTGCTCAAAGAGATGATGGAAAAGCAGGAGCGGCCGGAGGATCAGCTGTAACCGGGCGGGAGCCCACCGGAAAACATCCTGACAAGTCAATACAGTTCCCGTTCGCGGGGATGATATAATGATACGATCTTCCATCGGCCCTTCCCTTGGAAGATCGTATTTTTTCATCAACCGAAGGGAGGCGCGACATGATCCAGGTGATGAGAAAAGGCATCTCCGCCTTGTTCGTTTTTTCCGCAGCACTTTTTCTCTTCGTCGGCATCGAGGGGAAAAAACTTGAAAAAATCATCTCCGAAAGGACGATTTTCCGTCCGCCGAGCCGGGAATTTTTCGATGCATACTGGTCGGCCGGTCCTGAAACGATCGCGATGCTTCAGCGCATCGACCGCACGCTCTCGTCTCCCGTTTCCGATATCGCCGGGCCCATCGTCACGGCCGGCCACGTGGCATCGACCCTTTTCCAGGCAACAGCGGAGAACATCCGCAATCTTGCGGTTTTCATCACGGAGCAGAACGGAAACATCCCCATCGAGTCGGCCCTCATCCAGGCCACCGCTTTCTGGAAATACTCCATAAAATACCGGGTTCCCCTTGACCTCCTCGTCGCGATGGCGCATACCGAGAGCCACTTCAATCCAAGGGCACGCAGCGGCGCCGGGGCGGCAGGTGTCATGCAGGTCATGTGGAGGATACACTCGGGAGTGCTGCAGGCCAACGGGATCCTCACCGAAGAGGAATTGTTCGATCCGGACCTGGGCATCGCCGCCGGAAGCCTGATTCTGTCACGGTATCTTCGGGCACATGATGATACGCAGACCGCGCTCGGCCGCTACTACGGCGGATCCGCCTCGGTGTACTGGGGGAGGGTCTCACGAAATCTCACAAAGGTCAGGAACGCGAACATCATCGCGCCGAGCGACCTTTAGCTTGAGGACTACCGCATCGTCAACCCTTTGCGGCGATGAGCCATATTCCCGCCAGGATGGAGATCATTCCTGCGATTCTCCACACATTCACCTGCTCGGAGAAAACCAGCGTCGAGACGGCGAGAATAAGCAGAAAAACCAGCCCTGACATGAAGGGGTAGGCCATGGAGAGATCCGTGCGGGTGAGCGAGGCGCTCAAAAAAATAAAGGAAACTCCGAAACATCCGACCCCCGCGATAGCCCACGGATTGGACACGATGGAGAGAACCGCGGAGAAAGCTCCTCCGTCCAGAAGATTTTTCTGATGGCCGAACGCCAGCTTCATCAGGGTATTCGCCAGGGCGTTGAAGACCGCGGAACCGGCGAGAAGAAACAAAGAAAGTCTGTCCATGAAAGAGCGCCACCCTTCCGGATATTCCCTCCGCGAGAAGCATCGGGGTTCAGCAGTATACTCTACCACAAACTGAGGTTGTTCATGTACAATAAAGCGGTTTGATTCTTTTATCTTCGGAAGGATGGTTCGATGAATCTCTCCCGCTCCAGTTCACTGACAAAATACGCTCTTCTTCTGATAGTTCTTTCGTTTTTTCTCTACTTCTCCGGCCTCGGAAGCTACGGCCTGCTGGAACCGGACGAAGGGAGGTACTCCGAAATTCCCCGGGAAATGCTGGAGTCGGGAGACTTCGTCACCCCACGCCTGAATTACGTCAAGTATTTCGAAAAGCCCGTGCTTCACTACTGGCTGACCGCTGCCGCATTCTCCGTCTTCGGAGAGAACGAGTTCGCATCCCGTTTCTGGCCGGCTCTTCTGGCTCTCGGCAGCGTTCTCACCGCATGGATCCTGGCGCGGCGTCTCTACGATTCCAAGGCGGCATTTTTCTCCTCGCTCATCCTGGCGACGAGCCTCCTTCACTTCGCAATAGGACGGATCAACATCATCGACATGCCCCTCTCCTTCTTTCTGACGGTGGCAATGACCGGTTGTTACTTCGGAATGGAGAAGAACCGGAAGTTCCACCTTGTTTTCTACAGCGGCATGGCGCTCGCTCTCCTCACAAAAGGACTGATCGGAATCGTTCTTCCCGGAGGCATTCTTTTTTGGTACATCCTTCTCACACGCAGGTGGAATCTGCTGCGCAATCTCCTCTACGCTCCCGGCATCCTGCTCTTCTTCGTCCTGACGGTACCGTGGTTTGCCGAGGTCTGCCGCAGAAACAACGACTTCTTCTATTTCTTTTTCATTCAGGAACATTTCCTTCGGTACGCCACGACGATGCACGGCAGGTATGCGCCCGTGTGGTTCTTCATCCCGATCCTGATCGTCGGTTTCTTCCCCTGGGCGGGACTATTGCCCGGAGCACTCCGGTCCGCGATCCCCCTGCCTCTGAGGACCATCGGAAAAGCACAACAAAAAGAGCTTTTTCTCTTTCTCTGGTTCGCCGTCATCTTCGTCTTTTTTTCGATTTCGAGCTCGAAGCTGATTCCCTACATCGTCCCGGTGCTCCCTCCCCTGGCGATCCTGATGGGACGGTATTTCTCACTGCTTATCGAGGAGGAGAACGTGCGAAAAACGGGCCGTTTTCTCCTGTGGAACTCGCTGCTCCTCGTTCCCTTCATCGGCGCGCTGCTGGTCTACCCCTTTTTCAACGACAGAATTTCCGCCGGACGTCTGCTTCCGTACTCCCTCCCCGTGGCCGCGGTCCTTGTTCTTTTCGTCTACTCCGGGTGGCACTGCTTGCTTCGAAGGAACTTCAGAAAGCTCGCCGTTCTCCTGTGCATCCTTTCGTTTGCGAACATCTTTGCTTTCGGCAGAGTATTCCTGCTCTACGACTCACTGCTTTCGGCCCGGGAACTCGCAGTCCGTATCGATGAGCTGCGGCGCGAGGGAGATGTTATCGCCCAGTTCGGGAACTACGACCAGGGACTGCCGTTCTACCTGAAGCAGCGTATCGTGCTGGCGAACTACATGGGAGAGCTTGAGTTCGGCGCACGGCGGGAGGCGGATCCGTCCTGGTTCATCCGGGAGCAGGCGCTCAAGGAGCTCTGGGCGGGGGACAACCGCCTCATCCTGATCGTCAACAGGGACCATCGAACCTACCTGACGAAGATACTGGAAGTCCAACTGCCCGCACCGGTGATAGAGACGGAGAAACGGCTCGTCTTCACCAATCGCCAGTGAAGAAGCGCTTCTCACGAAGAGGAGAATGCCGAAAATTTTCAGAGAAGACTCTCTTTTTTGTTGCCTTTATGAATTGATGCTGATTCGGGAGCAAATACCCCGAAAGGAGATGTAGAAGCACAATGTCCGAAAAATGCGCCATATCCGTCATCGTTCCTGTCTATAACGAGGAGGAGTCGCTTCCCCATCTCTGTCCTCGCCTCCTGAAGGCGCTCGATGGAATGAACCGCCCTTACGAAATCATTTTCGTGAACGACGGAAGCAGGGATTCCTCCCTCAAGATCCTTGCGGAATTTCACCGGAAAAATCCGGAAAATATCCGGATTCTCGACTTCAACGGCAACTTCGGTCAGCATATGGCCATCATGGCCGGATTCGATCACGCACGCGGGGAGATTATCGTCACGCTCGACGCGGATCTTCAGAACCCTCCCGAGGAGATCCCCCGCCTCGTGGAGAAGATGGACGAAGGACACGACGTCGTCGGCACCGTCCGGCAGAACCGGCGGGATCCGAAATTCCGCAAGATGGCGTCCCGCATGGTCAACAAGATCACCAACCGGATCACCGGACTCGGCCTGAACGACTACGGATGCATGCTCCGGGCCTACCGGAGGGATATCGTGAATCTCATCGTTCAGAGCTTCGAGAGCACGACGTTCATTCCGGCGCTCGCGCAGAAGTTCGCCGTCAATCCGGCGGAAATTCCCGTCGGGCATACGGAACGGGAGCACGGCACCTCGAAATACAGTCTCTTCCGGCTCATCCGTTTAAACTTCGACCTGATGACGGGATTCTCGCTCTTTCCGCTCCAGGCGGTGACCATGATCGGAATCGTCGTCTCGGGACTGAGCTTCGCCTTCGCTCTCTTCCTGATGCTCCGCCGTCTCATCGTCGGCCCGGAGGCCGAAGGCGTCTTCACACTCCTGAACATCAACTTCTTCCTCATGGGAATCACCATGTCCTGCGTGGGCATCACAGGAGAGTACATCGGCCGCATCTACCAGGAAGTCCGGAAGCGCCCCCGCTATATCATACGGAGGGAATGGGACAATGACTAATTTGCGCGCGGTCGTCTTCGCCTACAGCGAAGTGGGGTTCGTCTGCCTGGAGGAGCTGCTGCGGCAGGGAACGGACGTGAAGGCTGTCTTTACGCACGAGGACGACCCTTCCGAGGAACGATGGTTTCCCTCGGTCGCGAAGCTCGCCCGCGAGGCGGATATACCGGTGCTCACCCCTGAAACACTCGGAGACGAGGAGTACCGTCTCGTGAAATCGCTCCGGCCCGAAGCGATCTTTTCTTTCTACTACCGATCGATGATCGCGGAGCGTTTTCTGCGGATCCCGCCGCAGGGAGCCTTCAACATGCACGGCTCCCTGCTCCCGAAATATCGCGGAAGAGCATGCATCAACTGGGCGATCCTGAACGGCGAGACTGAAACGGGAGCCACGCTCCACCACATGGTGAAACGCGCGGATGCCGGAGACATTGTCGACCAGGAGCCTGTTCCCATTCTCTTCGAGGAGACGGCGCTCGACATCTCGCGCAAAGTGGCGGAGGCGGCAAGGATCATCCTGGAGAGGACCCTTCCCGCCGTAGCGGAGGGTACCGCGTCCCGCACCCCCCAGAACGAGGCTGAGGCGACATACTTCGGACGAAGAACGCCCGCGGACGGCAGAATCTCCTGGCGGAAGAGCGCCGTCTCGATCCACAATCTCGTCCGCGCAGTGACCCGCCCGTTTCCCGGAGCGTTCACCTTTTTCGAGGGAAAGAAGCTCTTCCTTTGGAGGACGACTACCGAGGAAGAACTTCCGTTCGCCGAGGCGCTCCCCGGTACGGTCCTTTCAGTCGATCCGTTCCGCGTAGCCGCGGATCGCGACATTCTGCGCGTGCTCCGCCGGCAGTGGGAGGGCGGCGAAGAGCAGGGCGACGACGGGCCGGAGACGGTGGTGAAAAAAGGGGACCTGCTCGGAGGATGAAACTCCGCTCCATCTTCTGTGGTATACTGCTCCAGGCATGAAGATCATTATTTGAACGCACCATCCCGCATTTCGACAAGACGCGGGAGAATCCACCGGGAGGTTTTTGAATGAACGTTCTGATTCTCGGGGCCAACGGTTTCATCGGGTCCCATCTTATCCAGGGGATCCTCGAGAGCACCGACTGGAAGGTTTCCGCTTTCGATCTTTCCGGAAGCAACCTGACACAGTATACAGGCAATCCGCACTTTTCCTTCACCCAGGGCGACCTCTTCACCGCCGACGACTGGCTGAAACAGGCAGTGGCGGCATCCGACGCAGTCCTTCCTCTCGCCGGCATCGCAAAACCCTCGTACTACCTCAGCAAGCCGCTGTGGACGTTCGAACTCGACTTCGAGGAGAATCTGAAGATCGTCCGCATGTGCGTCGCCGCCGATAAACGGGTCATCTTCCCTTCCACGTCGGAAGTGTACGGCATGAGCACCGACACCGTCCTCAGAGAGGATGAAAGTCCGCTCATCGTGGGTCCGATCAACAAGATGCGATGGATCTACAGCTGCGGCAAACAGATGATGGACCGTGTCATCGTCGCATACGGCCAGGAGAAGGGACTCCGGTACACCATATTCCGTCCGTTCAACTGGATCGGTCCGAGACTCGACACCTTCAGGGACGCCGAGGAACGGACGGCCCGCTCGATCACGCAGATGGTCCACGACGTGCTCTCCGGGCGCGGGATCACGCTGGTCAACGGCGGCGGGCAGCACCGGAGCTTCACGCACATCTCCGACGGAATCCGGGCGCTCCTGGCCATTCTGGCGGACGAAAAGGCCAGCAACGAAAAAATCTTCAACATCGGAAACCCGGCGAACAACGCCTCCATCAAGGAGCTTGCCCACCTCATCCTCAACATCATGAAGGAGATCCCCTCCTTCCGCGAGGCCGCCGAAAAAGCGTCCGTCACCGTGATGCCGGCGGAAGAATACTACGGAAACGGCTACGACGACATGCAGAACCGCGTTCCTTCGATCGAGGCCATCGGAAAGGCTCTTGGATGGGAGCCCCGAGTTCCTCTCCGAGAGGCCGTGGAGCTCACAGTCCGGAGCTACCTGGACCAGCCTTTGCATCACGGTTAGGAGGGAAACGGCATGTCCGAGATTGTTCTCGTGCTGAAAACGGACGTCGATACGCTGACAGGATACCGGGAAGGCGTTCCCCGTCTTCTTGAAATCTTCCGTGCACGGAAGATGCGCTCATCCTTCTTCTTCTCCTTCGGTCCCGACAATTCCGGGAAGGCCGTCCGGCGCATCTTCAAGAAAGGATTTCTGGAGAAAATGCGAAGGACAAAAGCCCCCTCCGCATACGGCATCCGGACGATGCTCTACGGAACGCTCCTCCCCGCCCCGCTCATCGTTTCCTCCGAGCCGGGAATCTTTATCCGCGCGCTCCAGGAAGGGCATGATTGCGGAATCCACTGCTGGGACCACGTTCATTGGCACGACAATCTGCCGCGGATGAGCGAAGATGAAATCCGGGAGGGGTTTCGCAAGGCGATGGATCTGTTCGAGCGATATGCCGGACGCACGGCGAAAAGCTGCGCGGCCCCCGGCTGGCAGGCAACTCCATCCAGCCTCTCCGTCCAGGACGAGCTCGGATTCGACTACTGCAGCGATACGCGAGGAAGCGCATACCCTTTCCATCCGCGTATGGACGGGCGTACCTTCAGAACACTCCAGATTCCGACGACCCTGCCCACGCTCGACGAACTTCTCGGACGGGACGATCTCCCCTCGGAGCGGATCAACGAGCACTACGCGGAGCTTCTCCAGCCGGGACTGAACGTGCACACCATCCATGCGGAGATGGAGGGGCGGGGGCAGAGCGCCCTCTTCGAAGACTTCCTTGACCGGTGCACAGCACAGGGAGTGGTCTTCAAGACACTGGACGACATCGCCCTCGACATTTCGCTCCGCAAACCGATCATCCACACGTGCAGGATTGTTGCGGAGGAGATTCCGGGCCGATGGGGCACGGTCGCCGTCCAGCGCTGTGCCCGAGAGGGCGGCAATGCCTGAAGAAGCGATACGAGGGAACATTGACGAACTGCCCGACACCTGCATTGCGGACAATGAAAAAAAATTAAAGTCCCTGCTTGGAACGCGGAACCATGTTTCATAAATAATCCGACAAGGAGGAAGTTCGATGCGAAGAATACTACTGCTGTCTCTACTCTTTTTTCTGTTGATCCCGACCGCTGACTGTGCAGCTGCAAAACCGCTCCGCGAGTTCAATGGGAACTTCACGCCGGCGAACAACGGGGAGCGGCTGCTTGCTTTCCTGGTATCCCTGACCGACCCGGAAGTTCTGGAACTCCACATGGATCAGCAGCCGGACAACGACGGCAACGTCCGCAATATCTCGATCTTCATCTCGGGAGCCTCGATCGGCGGATTCCGTGTCGAGAGGATCGCTCTCGAATCCTCTTTCCTGGAGCTCAATCCTCCTTCCGCCTGGAAAATGGGGGACAAGGATTCGTTCCAAGCGAAAAGCGCCCTTCGGACCAACGTCGAGCTTGTCGCTCTCGAAAAAGACCTCAATACAGCCCTGACCTCATACGCAGGAGGCGGGTGGAGGCGAGTCTTCATCGATTTGAAACCGGGAAAGATCTACGCCCGCGGAAACTACCGGTCAGGGAGCCTCGATCTTCTCGCGGAGGTCACCACCGGTCTCGAAGTACGGCAGGGAAAGCAGATATGGCTGAAGGACACCAGCATCAAGATCAACCGCGACGACCAGACGGATTTCGTCCAGGATGAACTCCGGAAGATACAACCGGTCGTCGACATAGGAAGCTTTCCCTTCCCAGTATCCCTGGCCGTCCTTTCCGTGGACGAACAGAAGATCGTCTTCTCCACAAGAACCCTTCCGAAACCGGTGAAGGGAATCTTCTATCGCTACGTGCGGGGATCCTGAACTATGCTCGCCTCCTCGGGAGCGACGGCCTTCAGCATCATGGTGGCGTAGCTTCCGCGAGGAAGAAAGAAGTTGACGCGCATCGCGTTCTTGCCGGGGAAGAGGGGATCCTCTTCCCTTTTCCATGAAGCATCCCCGGGCACAACAGTACAGGCCCTTGGGAAGGACGAAAAGTACGCCTGCTCCATCTCTTTCAGGCGGAACTTCGAGAGCCGGACGCCTCTTTCAAAAAGCAGTGCGGAGAACACCTCGCCGATATCGGGTTCGAGAGGCGGCATGTCCGGCGCCGCCGTCGGCAGAGCGGCGGAAGCAAGGCGGGAGAGGAGAGGCTCGGGGAGCATCCGGTATTGAAGCAGTTCCCCCGTCCTGACGGAAACGAGAAACAAATCCCCCCGCTGCTTTGCAAGAAAACGGGAGAGCGTTTCGTTCCAGAGAAAACTCTGGTAAGCCGAGAAGTACAGCCCCATCTCAGGAGCGGGGATGAGCTTCAGGCAGGCTCTGTACCCCGCCTCGCCCCTCTTTCTGAGAATAGTCAGCATCTCCTTCAGGAGAGGTTCCGGGCAGAAGGGCGCCATTTCTTCCCATTTTCCCCACATCGCCGCAAGAAGCGCTTTCCTTCTTTTCAAAGGAAGGGGGGCGTCGGGGTGACGGAACGAGAAGTACTTCCTAAGTGCCGGTCCAAAACGGCGCTTCACCAGCATCTCGGCGAGAAACTCGCCCTTTTCCCCTACGTTTCCGAAACGCTGATCGTCGAAGTAGTTGACGAAGCCTCGAGCAGATACCTCCTGCAGCCTGGCTTCGCACCTCCCGGCCTCCGTCTGCTCCATATCCCTGAGAAGGACGGAGAACCGGTTCCCCTTCAGGACCGCAGGCGCCAGGTGAGCGTTCGAATAACCGGCGAAACGGACGGAAAATCCTTTTCCTTCGCAGGCCAGATCATATTGAGAGGGAACGGAGACGTACTGCAGCGTATGGGCGTGCCGGTCCTTCTTCCCTACGGACCGGACTTCCGTCAGAGGGACTCCTCGTGCCGCGGCCGCCTCCCGCAGCGCATCGGCCGTATTCCACCCCTCCTTCTCCAACAGGAAGACGCGGAAGGGCATCTCCTTTTTCGAGGGTGCAAAATGAAGCACCTCTTCCACGAAAAAATCGTCGAAAACGGTCTTGATCCGCATGTCTAGAGCACCAGGCGGGCGTACTGCTTCAGTCCGCCCCGGCCGAGCGGTGATACAAAGTCCCGGGGCGTCATACCGGAACCTCCGTCTGACAGTACATTCTCTTCAAGAAATCCATCTCCCTCTCGAATAAGAAAACAGGTTTACGCCAACACGGCGCGGGCGGCAACAACACCGCTCGCGGCTGCCTGGATGATTCCGCGGCTGACTCCCGCTCCGTCGCCCGCCATGAAGAGCCGCTCGATGACGGGCACTTCGAGGTTCTTGCGCAGCTCCAGACGCAGGGAATACAGCTTGATCTCGACGCCGTAGAGCAGCGTGTCGTTCTGGTTCACTCCTGGCATGATCGAGTTGAGGGCGTCGAGAAACTCCACGACGTCCGTCAGGTAGCGGTGCGGAAGCACGAGGCTCAAATCTCCAGGCTGGGCGGTTGCTGTGGGAGTGATCATCCCGCGGTCTATGCGGGACTGCGTCGAGCGCCTTCCGTCCCGAAGGTCACCGAGGCGCTGGACGAGGATGCCGCCCCCGGCGAGCATGTTCGCCAGCTTGGCCACGTGAGTCGCGTAGCCGATGGGATCGTTGAAGGGTTGCGTGAAATTCTTGGTCACCAGGATGGCGAAGTTCGTGTTCCTCGATTTCACGTTTTTCAGGCTGTGTCCGTTCACCGTGACAAGATCATGAGCCTGATTGTACTCGTACACGACAAAACCTGAAGGGTTCATGCAGAACGTACGGCACCTGTCGTCGAAGGTCGGCGTGTTGTAAAGACATTTCACCTCGTAGAAGTGCCTGGTGAGGTCTTCACAGACGCTGTCCGGCACCTCGACCCGAACACCGATATCCACTGGCATGGAGGCTATGGGAATACTCAGCTTCGAGACAATGCCCGAAAGCCAGGAAGCCCCCTCCCGCCCCGGAGCGACAATGACGCTTTCGCTCCGGTGGACGGTCCCGTCGGAGAGCACAACTCCCGCCGCCCGCCCGTTTTCGATGAGGAGGTCGGAGACAAAGGTGTTCATGAGAATGTCGCACTTGGGCAGCAACGCCTCGTACATATTGTTGAGGACCTCGCGCGACGCGTCGGTCCCGATATGGCGGATACGCGCCGGGAGGATCTTGATTCCGACGCCGGAGGCCTTCCGGACCGTCTCCCGGACGATGTCGCCGCCCGGTTCGTAGGCGTTGTTGTCGGCGCCGTACTTCACGAAGACGCTGTCGACATACGAGATCATATCGAGCAAAGCATCCTCCCCGATACTCTCCTCGAGATTGCCGCCGAAGCCGGTGGTCAGCGTGAGTTTTCCGTCCGAGGCCGAACCGGCGCCCCCCCACCCCGAGACGATGCTGCACGATTCGCAGTTCAGGCATTCCTTGCTCTTTCCCTCGACGATCGGACATTTTCTCTCCCGGATCAAGCGTCCCTTGTCGATGATCAGCAGCTTTTTTTCGTGTTTCACGCACTCCATGGCGGCAAAAATCCCGGCAGGTCCGGACCCCACGATGATGACGTCGTATGTCATAAAGCAGACTCCCTTCAATAGCTTTTCTCTTCAACAGCCGGCGTCCCGCATCGAAAAGCAGGCGGGAGCCGCATTGTATCACGATCTCCTGCTGTATTTCGAGTCTCTTCGGAGCCCTTTCCGGACTTTTCTCAGGACATCGAGATCCTTCGCAGCCTTTCCTTTCTTCCCGTTTTCGTCGGAAGAAGTTTTTGTCTGTATTTTCCCCATTTTAACGAGCAGCTCGATGCTCTTCACATCAACACGCAAATGCGCGGCGAGCTGCTGCGCGGTTATTTCACGCCGCCTGCCGCCCTCCGACATCCAATCCCGGAGAAAACTCCACGCATGCATGTACAGGTCGTCAATATAAGAGCTGCAGGAGAGGCAGATCGCCGTCTCCCGTTCTTCTCCGTCGTCCAGGTATGCGTTCCCGCAGTGTTCACAGATTCTCAGGGCCAAATGCATCAGCCTCCCGTTGTTCTTCGTTCTCCGCTGTGATGATTGTTCCTGGCGTCCGGGCCCAAACGCCCCATTCGTTACAGGGCTGCAAAGCCCCCGGTCTGCAGATCGTCCGAAGAACCCGAAAGCGTTCTTTTCACATTCTCGACGAAAGCGTCCACCCTTTCCGGCGTTTTGATGAATGAAGGATCCGCGAGGTCAAGCGTCATGCACTTGGAAGACGAGAGTCCCGTCTCCGATCGTACGAATTCGAGGAACGAGGAATAGGCATCGTAGAGAGCTCTCCAGTACGTCTCCCCGGCCTCGATCTCGTCCTCCCTTCCGCGTGCGCGGATACGCCGCATGATCTCCTCGAAGGGACAGGAGAGCACGATGATGAGGCGCGGCATCGGCAGATGCTTCAGCAGCGAGTCGTAGAGCATGAGGTACGTCGCGAACTGACTGTCCCGGAAATATCCCAGCTTGTAGTAGAGCGTCGCATAGATCTTGTCGCCGAACACACTTCTGTCGAGAATATACTCATCCGATTCGGAGGCGCAGAGATACTGGGCAAACCTCGTCACGAGAAAGTTGAGCTGCATGGGAAAAGCCCATCGCCGTTCCAGGTGAAAACGGCGCAGAAGGTCGTACTGATCCCGGAACTCCTCCGGCATTACCCGCAATCCCAATCGCTCGGAGAGCAAATTCACAACAGTGGACTTGCCGCTTGCCGTCATACCTTCAACAATGATTTGAACCCTGCTCATACTCTTCCTCCTCAGTCGGCTGCATACCGGACACACTGCAACTGGCAGGTTCCGGCCCAATCCGCACGGACACGCGGGGCGTCACGGAACGAATGGAGCAAGAACGGTCCTGTTCCCGCCCGCTTTTTTCGCTTCAAGAAGGGCATACTCGGCCCGTTTCACGAATTCGCTCATCTCCATCTCCCGCCGGAACTCCGCGACCCCCATGCTTGAGGAAAGCGTCCTGTCGGGAAGAAACTTGTAATGGAAGATCATGTCGCGTATGGCTTCCGCCACCTGGTAGGCGAGAGGCCCGCTCATCGGGGTCAGCACGGCGACTTCGTCGGCTCCCCATCGCCCCATGAAATCCGTAGGACGGATCCTGCTTTTCACCGCTGCGCAAAAGTCCTTCAAAACCTTGTCTCCCGTTTCCCGGCCCAGGGTTTCGTTCAATGCCCCGAAGCCGTCGAGGTCGATAAGGATCAGGGACATATTCCCCCGGTAGCGCATCGCCCGCTCAGTCTCCGTGCCCAGAATTCTCTCGAACCCCTCGCGGTTCGGGATACCGGAGAGCGGGTCCGTTGCTTTTCGCTTCCTCTCCTCCACCTGTTTCTCCCCGGTGATATCCCGGAATACGGAGAATATGCACGCGCGCCCGTCCATCTCGATTTTTTCGGAGGAGACCTTTCCGAAAAAGGCCCCTCCGGTCGCCGTGTTCAACTTCACCTCGTAACCATTGACAGGACCGTTGGCCCCGAGCTCGTTCATAAGACGTTCACGCTGCCCCGCGCCGTGATACAGGTGAAGATCCTCGACGGTTCTCCCCAAAACGGCGATCTCCGAATATCCCAACCGCGAAAGAAGCGCACGATTGCAGAGCAGGACACGCCCCTCGTCGAGAGAGGTGATCAGCATCATGTCCGAGGAAGCTTCGAAGAGCTTCCGAAATCTCTCCGCTTCGGCGCGGCGTTCCCTCTCCAGACGACGGTACCCGGTTCTGTCGAGAAGCAGCAGGGAGAGACCGAGAACTTCCCCTTCACGATTGTAGACCGGAGAAAAGGAGAGTGAAAAATAGGAATCACCCGCTTCCCTTCCGATCTCGACGGCCTCTCCCGCACGCGCTCTCCCGACTGCGAGACGAAAAGCGTCGCCCGTCGCGTCGGCAGGGATCAGGTCCAGAAAGGACTCTCCCTTCTCCGGAAGACGGCCCCATAGAGAGGTCGCTACCCTGCGAAAGCCGTCGGTCATGAAAGACGGAACGCACTCCATGTCCATTGCGCACATAAGGAGGTCTTCGCGTTCGGCCAGCAAAAGCCGGACAAGGTCCTGATCTTTCTGCGGAAGAGCGGCGGCGTCAGCGGAGAAGCGCTCCGGAGAGGAAATATCCGCAGCCGCTTCTACCGGAGCCCCCGGAAGCTCGTACCCCACACCCAGGAGCACACTTTCGCCATGGTAGACGCCCGGAGCAGCCGAGAAATCTATCCAGCGTTCCCGACCGTCCTCCGAACGGACGGAAAACGTCAGCCGTCCTCCCGGCGTCTCATGATCCGAACTTCGGGCAAGCAGCTGTTCGACCGATGCTACAAAGCCGGGCGCGATATAATCCATCATGCGGAAACGAGGTCGTTCCCTGAAGGAAAAACCGAAAAACTCTTCTCCCCGCCTGTTCATGAAGAGCACCCGGTCTCCGGAGAGGACCAGCAGAATAAAGAGCGGATTATCCGACAGGGCCAGATAACGCCGTTCCATATCACGCAGGACCGCCTCTTCGCGTTTCCAGCGGGTCAGTTCTCTTTCAAGGCGAATCGTCTTCCGGCAAAACCCTTCACGACACGTCCCGCCTGGCGAATCACCGGTCCCCGCCTCTCTCTCGAAACGAATATTATCAAGACTGTCGTTCATGAAACACTATCCCTTCCTTCCATGAAACAAGGGTGAAAGTCTATTTTCGCTGAAAACGGAACTGGCCGCCCGAACACCCCTTGACGTCGGTGATGCAGATAAACCCCTTGTTGCGTGTGTGGGCTGTGATGACAGGGATATCCTTTCGGCGGCATATCACCTTCACAATAGTCCGGACGCCGTCCCGTCCTCTTCCATAGAGGACTGTCGCGCCGAAACCGTCGGCGCGGATATTATCGATCATCTCTTTCGTTTCAGGCGTCCTGTCCATGATCAGTTCAAGGAAGACATAGGCGTTCATCAGCTTCTCCTCGAGAAAAGATCCCACGAAATTGCCCGCCGAGAATCCTGCGCAGTAGACAACCATCTGCAGCAGGCTCATCTCGCGTCCTCCGCCTATAATATGCCCGAGCGCGGTAAGATATATCATCACCTCGACAAACCCTATACATGCGGCAAGAAGCCGTCTTCCGCGGACGAGGAAAAGAATGCGTACCGTTCCGCAGCTTACGTCGACTATTCGCGCGCAGAAGATGAGACCAAGTCCTATATAATCCATCGGCGCACTCCCCCGTATCCGGATTCCGGCCGTTTGGACGCTCCGATCAGCTTGTCGAACGAAACAGACATGAAAAAACCTCCTTGAAAAACATTGATACTATCCTACCATACCTCTCCATCAGAGTATAATAAACGAAGAGCGAGCAATGCAGCAAATCTTCCGGGAAAAGGAGAGACTGTCCATGGACTGCCGACATACAATCCGCACGCTCGAAGAAAGAGTCTCCTTTCTCGCCATGGAGCGCGCCGCTGCGCTTGAGGCACTTGAAGTAGCGCACGATATCGGATCCTTTACAGCGTCTCTCACGGGGCTGGAATCCCTCGAGGATATTCTCCGCGAATCCGCCGCTAAGATACGATCGCTTCAGCCGTTCGGCCCCCTCGCTTTTTTTCTCGTCGACGAGGAGGACATGTCCCTTGTACCGGCCTACTCGGAGCCCAGGGAAAAACTTCCGTTTCTGGAAAAGGAAAAAGAACCCCTCATCGAAGACCGCACCATCGCATGGACGCTCCGCCGGAAAAAACCGGTCATTGTCTCGGCAAGCGACGGTTCAGGCCGCTTTTTTCTTCATGCCCTCGCATCACCGTCGAAAGTCCTGGGCATCTTCATGGGGCTGATCGAAGAGGACGGGCAGGAAAAACTCAACCCTTCCTACCACAATTACCTCTCAATCGTCCTCACAACTACTGCCGGCGTCATCGGCACGACGCTTCTGCTGCGAAAGATCCACACGCTCAATCTCAGCCTCCAGGAAAAAATTCACTTCCTGGAGAAATCCAGGGAGGAACTCGCCCTCTATCAGAACAACCTGGAAAAAGAAGTTGCCGCACGGACGAACGAGCTCGCCAGGACAAATGAGGAACTTCGCAGAGAGATCGCGGAGAGGAAACGAATGGAGGCCGAGATACGCTACCACGCATGGCATGATGCACTCACGAAACTTCCCAATCGCGAACTTTTCCATACGCGTCTCCTCGCCGCCATTACCACGAACTCGGCCGTTGCCGTTTTCTTCATGGATCTTGACGGATTCAAAAATGTAAACGACACGCTCGGACACGACAGCGGCGATCTTCTCCTCAAGGAGGCGGCGCTGCGCCTTTCGGAGGAGATGGGCTCGCAGGATACCGTGGCCAGAATGGGAGGAGACGAATTCACCGTTGTTCTCGCCTCGCCTTCGTCAAGGGACGAGGTCGGGAAGTCTGCGGAGAGCATTTTGAAGCGCATCTCCGAACCCTTTCTTCTCGGCGAAACACCCGTCAACGTAACGGCCAGCATCGGCATCAGCCTCTACCCCGATGACGGAGAAAGCGTGCAGGAACTCATGAAATGCGCCGACATGGCCATGTACACGGCGAAAGAAAACGGGAAGAATCGATACTGTTTCTGGAACAAAGGAAAGACGCATTCGAAGCAACAAGTGCCGAAAATATAGAACAAGGACGTGGAACCCGAAACGGGAATCCACGTCCTTCAGTTTTTCCTGAAGAAATCCCGGCAGCTACTTTTTCTCCTCCGGCTCTCCCGTTATCACGACGGTATGCTTCTCACGAAGCTTTACCAGTTCGTCTCTGTAGATTTGCGCCTTCTTGTCATTCAGGAGACTTTCGGCGAGCTCTTCCCGCACTTCTCCCAGAGAGCGTACGGAAGCTTCCTTTTTATCGACAAGGTTGATCAGGTGCAGCCCGAAGTTGGTCTTCACAGGTTCCGCGGAGATTTCTCCCACCTTCATCGAGAAGGCGGCCTCGGCAAATTCCGGGACCATCTGCTCTTTTGCGAAGTATCCAAGGTCGCCTCCCTGATCCTTCGAAGGGCAGGAGGAGTGCTTCTTCGCGGCATCCTCGAACGACATTCCGGTGGCAAGGTCTTCACGGACTTTTTTCATCGCTTCGTCGTCGGCGACGAGAATATGGCGTGCGCGAACCGTCTCGGGTACCTTGAAACTTTCCTTGTTCTTCTCGTAATAATCCGCTATTTCAGCGCCGGACACGGTGACGTCCCTCAAAAGGGCCTCGACCGCGAATTGGCGCATCACGTCTTTCCGGACACCTTCCATGGTGCGAATGAACTGGGGATCTTTCTCCAGTCCGAGATCAAGACCGAGGAGATAGAACAGTTCCATGTTCACCATCTCCTCGAGGATGGCGCGATGCCCCATCTCATTGTCGTACATCATGGCCCGCTGGGGATCGAGACGCGAGATAATTTCCCGGATATCTTTCAACCTGATCTCGCTCGCCCCTACGGTGGCGAGCACCTTTTCGGGGTCGGGAGCCGTCTGCTCCGCGGCAGGAGCGGCTTCATTTTCAGGCACGGACTCCGTCTTCGCCTCGGTCGCGACCGCGGCGGACGCCAGAAGGCAGAGAAGCAGGAGCGATGTTGAAAGCAACTTGGTGAAACGGTTCATTCGAAAACCTCCCTCTAGATGATGGTACGTAAAATGCACAACAAAATCGGACAAAGTGTACCATACAAGCGCGAAAAAAAAACGTCGGAAATGCTGAAACCGGCCTCAGGGATTCGCGAGGGACCACGCCATGACGGCGATGACCCCGGCCCCCACGAAATCAAGCAATCCTTTCAAGGGGCTTCCGGCTCGGAAGCGGTTGATACCCAGCGGAATCAGAATGATTGAACAGGTGTAGAGAATATAAGGAGCGACGGAGTTCGCAAAGTTTGACATCGTAATCCCTCCTTCGAGCGCCATCAATAATGCCCTTCAATCAGGAGAAAGTCAAGCGCAATGTGATAAATAAAAAGGGGGTTCCGCCTCACAGGGAAGATCCGGGGCAGATCTTCAGGAAGCGGAACCAGTGCGTGGGGAAGTTCATCAACCGAACCAGGATATCAATTTGTTTTCGTTGTCATTATGAATCACGCCAGGGGAAATGGCAAGACTTTTGTTCATAGTTTTTCTTTTTTTTCATTGTGTTTACGAACGGGAAGCTACGGCATATAATGATAAAGAGGTGAGGCAAATGGCCAAAAGAAGGCTTCCCGTAAGGGTTCTTGTAGCAGAAGACGACCCCATGGTTTGCAGCCTGCACGTTCAGACGATCCGACAGGTTCGCGGTTTCGTCGTCGCGGGAACGGTTTGTAACGGATTGGAGCTGGTCCGTTTTTTCGAGTCTTCTTCGGCTGATCTTATCATAATGGACATCTTCATGCCCCGTCTTTCCGGACTGGACGCGCTCAAGAAACTCCGAGCAAAAGGGAACGACGCGGATGTTATTCTTGTGTCCGCAGGCAAACGCACGACGCTCGTCTCCCAGGCCAAACTCCTGGGGGCATTCGACTACATCATAAAACCCTACTCCATGAAACGATTTCGCACCTCGCTGGAAGCCTATCTCGAGCACAGGACGAAAATACCCTCCGAAGCGGAGGAAACGACTCAAGAGGCCCTGGACGCCCTGTTTGAAATCACGACGACCTCCGGAGCACAGAATCACGACACTCTCCCGAAGGGATTTCAGCAGGAAACTCTGTCGCTTATAGTTGAAGAGCTTCGTACAAAAGCAAGTCTTTCAACGGAGGATCTCTGCCGGAAACTCTCTATTTCACGCTCGACCGCGTGGAGATATCTCGAATATCTCTCCAGAACGGGAGTGGTCAAGGTCCAGTTTGAATACAGCGGGCTCGGAAGGCCGCTGAAACGTTATGTTCTGCGCGAGAGGCCGCAGGTGATCCCCTCATGAGACAGAATTCGGGTTCTTCTTTTACCCCATGGAAGGCAAAGTACAGCCGTTCATCGGCGGCCGGTTCCAGAAGTGCGGCTGAAAAAAAACCGGGCGGAACGGAATCGGTGTTTTCAATAGCAAAAATCTGCGCGGATGTATTGGAATCTCTTTCGAGGAGGGCGCGAAAAAAGAAGCTGCGTTTCTCACTCGAAATCGACCCCTCCGTACCGCGTTTCGTGAAAGGCAACAGGGCCAGGCTTGAAAACATACTGCATCTTCTGCTCTCCGATATCATCGAAATCAGCTCCAAAAAGACGCTCATCTTCTCGGTGGTGACCCGAAGATTCACTCAGAGCGGGTTGGAGATCCTCTTCTCCGTAGAATGGCTGAGCCGGGACTTTTCTCAAAACTCCTCCGGTCCGGCTGAAAGCAGCGGTCAGCCCGGGCTCGGTTTCTCGATCTGCTCGGCGGTGATCACTTCCATGGGAGGATTTCTGTCCGTCAAAAAAGAGAATAAAAAAGGCATCGCGCTCTCCTTTTTTCTTCCGTTCACGTCGGTACCATCCGAGGAGGATATTGAGGAACCGGCGGCGAACATCATGCTGGTCGAAGACAACCCCATGAACAGAAAGATCATCACCGCCTGCCTCGAACACGGAGGGTATACTGTCCGAACTGCGGATTCAGGAAAAAAGGCGCTCGATATGCTCTTTGAAAAAGAGTGGGATCTCATCCTTATGGATATCCAGATGCCGGATATGGACGGCATTCAGACCACCGCCGCCATTCGTGCCGCCGAGAGTGAACGGGGGCGGCGGACGCCTGTCGTGGCCATAACGGCTCACGCTCGCGAGGAAGACCGGGAGAGCTGCCTGAAAGCAGGCATGGACGGATACCTTTCAAAACCCGTAAAACTGGAGACACTTCTCGCCACAGTCGCCGAGAAAACCGGCGATATCCGGACCGCGCACGAATCCGGCCATAAGATACTTGATCCCCGATCCTCAATCCTCTCCTTCACAGAAGGAGACGAAGACCTGGCCCGAAAAATCGTCGAAGAGTTTCTTCTGCTCACACCTCCGCTCCTCGACGATGTACGGAAGGCTTTTGAAAGAAATGACAGAAAGACGCTCTACCTTCTTTCTCACAGAGTCAAGTGCAACCTTGCCTATTTCGGCGAGGGGAACGCCTTTTTCCTCGCTGAAACACTGCACAACGAAACGGATACTCTCTCCGGGGACGAGCTCGCTTCGCTTCTCCTGCGCCTTTTCTCCGAAACGGAACATCTCATCGAAGAACTCGCGGACATGTGGGGAATAAACGACTAAACCTTTTCGCCGGGGCCGGAAAAACCGCTCGTTATTCGTCAGTCGCAACAGAACCGTGCAGCGATGAGGATCATCTCCCGAAAAAAATCCTGAAGGCTCTCTCCATGAGGCAATCCGCCGGAGAGAGCCTTCTCAATCGATGAGAGCGCCGATGCGCTTTCATCCCTTTATTTCAGAAGGGCCGGAAGCCATGTCGAGACGGCGGGCACAAAGGTGACCAAAAGCAGAATCAGCACGTTGCAGACGATAAAAGGAAGCGCATGGAGAAATATCTCCGTGATAGGCTTCTTGCATATCTTGGTGCAGACGTTGAGGCACATCCCCACCGGGGGCGTCACCAGGCCGATGGCCATGCCGGTGATCATGACGGCGCCGAACTGAAGGTCGTCGACACCGAGTCCCCTCATGACTGGGAGCATCACCGGACAGAGGAGCATGATCGAAGGGGCAACGTCCACGAAGAGGCCGACGATCAGGATGATCGCGTCCAAAAAGAGGAGAATCCAGAAGGGATGAACGTCGAGCCCGAGCATGAAGGCGCTCACCATTGCAGGTACCTGCTCCACGGAGAGAATCCAGACGTAGATGGTGGAAAACCCGACGACGAACATGATGGAGCTCGAGCTGAGCACGGTTCTCTTGAGCATGCCCCAGAGCTGCTTCACATCGAGTTCGCGGTACACGAAAAAGCCGAGGATCAGCGCATAGAGGACTGCGACGCCCGCGGATTCACTGGCGGTGGCGATGCCCAGCGAGACGGAGAGGACGATGATCACAGGCATGAGGATCGCCAGAACACCGTCTTTGACGGTATGCTTGAAGTCGGCGGCGTCGAAGGGGGTTCGGCGCGGATGATACCCTCTCTTCCGCGAGATGACCCAGACGAGCGTCATCTGCGAAACGCCGATGAGCAGTCCCGGGATAAGCCCCGCGAGAAAGAGCGAGCCGACTGAAGCCCCTGAGACCATGGCGTAGAGAAGCATCGGAATACTGGGCGGGATAATCATCCCCATGGTTGACGAGGCAACGGTGACCCCGGCGGAGAACCCCGTGTCATAACCTGCCTTCTCCATCTCGGGAATGAGGATCGAGCCGATGGCGGAGGTATCGGCCACTGAAGATCCGGTAATCCCTCCGAAGATCATGCTGGCGATGACGTTGACCTCCCCCAGGCCGCCGCGGATCGGGCGGACGAGGTAGAGGCTGAACTTCAGAATGCGGCGCGTGATGCCTCCGCTGTTCATCAGTTCCCCCGCAAGGATGAAGAGCGGCAGGGCGATGAGGACGAAACTTCCGGAACCCGCCCATACTCTCTGGGTGAATATCCCCATGAGCGACGGCTTGAGCAGAAGGAAGTAGGCTGCCGCCGAGGCTCCCAGCGAGTAACAAATGGGGACTCCGATGACGACGCATAGAAGCAGGCTGGATAAAAGAATGAGAACGGCCATGTCGTTTCCTCCGCTTTACATTTCGTTGCCCGACGCCCCGGATACTACCGCGCAGGCGGGCGAGGCTCCGTCCTTTTTCCCCGAGAGGAGCGCAACAAGCCTGACGGATTCGTAGAAGGCAACGAGAGTTGCGCTGATGGGAAACATCGCGTAGATGAACTTGACGGGGACGCGCAACCCCGGAGTCAGCGTGCCCCCCACCTTGGCGATCCAGTTGAGGCCGACCTTGAGCAGAAAGAGCTGGAGGAGGATCACCACGGAAATCTGAAGCACTTTGACCGGACGCTCGAAGGACGGCGGCATTTTTTCGGTGAAGTAGTCGATACGGATATGTTCGTCGCAGCGGACGCCCAGGGCCGCGCCGAAGTAGGTGGTGGCGAAGAATAGCACGGAAATAGACTCCTCGGCCCAGATGAACGTAATGCTCAGGACGTAGCGGCTGAACACGAGCACGATGACGCCGGCGGTCATGGCGCTTATCACGATAACGCACCAGAAAGCAAGCAGCTTGTCGAATCTCTCCAAAAACTTCTCCATGGTTCCCCTCCGATGCGAACGGGCAGGGAATGGATGTCCCTGCCCGTTGTTTTTTGTTTTCCGGACCCGTTTACCGGGAAGCGGCCTCACGCATTCTGTCGAGCATCTCCTGAGTGAACATTCCCTTTTTGATGTAGTGGTCGTATACGGGCTGCACGGCCTGAACGAAGGCGGCGTGCTGCTCCTCGGTCAGCGCGGTAATCTCCATCTTGTCCTTGAGGAACTCGAAACACTTGGCATCGTCCGCGGCGACGATCTCGTCGCTCATCAGCATCATCTCTTTCGCGGCGGCCCTGAGGATCCCCCGGTCCTTTTCGGAGAGCGCCTCGAACCAGTCCTTGTTCACGTAGAACATCTCGGCGTGGTACTGATAGTTCACCAGCGTGAGGTACTTCTGTACCTCGTGGAACTTCATCGAGACGATATTGGTCAGCGGATTCTCCTGTCCGTCGGCAACGCCGGTCTTGAGCGCCATGTAGGTCTCGACGAACGGAATGGAGACGACGTTTGCCCCGAGCGTTTCCATCGTCTTGACGATGGTGGACATGGGCGGGGTCCGAATTTTGAGTCCTTTCATATCTTCCGGCTTGGTAATGGGGCGGACGTTGTTCGAGATGTGACGGAAAAGACCGGAATCGCCCGTCGCGATAATGACGAGTCCCGCGGGTTCGGCGGCTTTCGCGATCTCCTCGCCGAGAGGCCCCCGGGTGATGTTGTGAATCCCCTCGACGTTCGTGAAGAGGAAGGGCATGGAGTAGATTTCGAGCAGCGGCGCCGCCTCTTCAAAACCGCCGCTCCGGAAACCTTCGACGGAACCCAGCTTCACCGCTTCCAGCGTCTCCATCTCGGTGCCGAGCTGCCCGGACGGGTAGAGTTCCACCGTGACTCGCCCCTCGGTCTCTTTTTCCACTTTTTCCTTGAACATAAGCAACGACTTATGACGGAACGTTTCGGTGTTCATCGAGTGCCCTATTTTCATAGTCGTCTTTGCCGCAAAAGCGCTTTCGGAAAAAGGAGACACCAAGAGGGTAAAAGTCAGCACCGCAGTACATAAAACCAATATCAATCCGCTTTTTTTCATATGCACACACCCCTTCCTGAATAAATGACGGAAATCCTCCAAAATCCGGAATTTCACGCGGAAACCTGTTTTGCCCCTCCTTTCGAATCGGATTACATCAAATCATCCATAGGAACATGATCCATATCGGTGAACTCCTGGTTTTCCCCGACCATGCTCCATATAAAACTGTAGCTGGATGTGCCGGCGGCGCTGTGAATGGACCAGCTGGGGTTGATGACCGCTTCCTCGTTGCGGACGATGATGTGGCGTGTCTCCGAGGGCAGGCCGAAAAGGTGCAGCGTCACTCCGTTTTCCGGAATATCGAAATAGAAATAGACCTCCATACGCCGCTCGTGAGTGTGGCACGGCATGGTATTCCAGACGCTGCCCCGCTCAAGCTGGGTAAGCCCCATCATGAGCTGGCACGTGGAACACACCTCCGGATGGATATACTGGTTGATCGTCCGGACGTTTGCTTTCTCGGGGTCGCCCATCTGAACTTTTTTCGCTTTCCCGATGTCGATGTAGCAGTTGGGGAAGGTGGTATGAGCCGGAGCGCTGGTGTAATAGAAATGGGCGGGAGCATCCTGCCTGTCGCTCTCGAAGATGACGCTCCTCCCTCCCTTTCCGAGGTAGAGTCCGTCCAGTCGCTTGAGTCCGTACTTCTCTCCGTCGACGATGACCGACCCCGGAGCGCCCACGTTGATGATCCCCATCTCCCTCCGCTCCAGGAAGAAACCCGTTCCGATCTCCTTTCCGCATTCGAGCGGCAGCGGAATGGTCGGACAGGCGCCTCCCGTGATGATACGGTCGATATGGCTGTAGGTCATCCGGATCTCACCGGGAACGAACAGGCGGGTGATCAGGAAATCCCCGCGAAGCCTCCCGGTATCGTACCCTTTGAAATCGTGCGGATTCACTCCGTAGCGGACATCGAACTTCATGCGAAATCCTCCTCCCTTGTTTCGTCAGATTGCGGCGGGCCCTCCGTTCGTCGTATAGCCGAGTTGATACGAAATCATCCTGGCGGTGGCGAGCACCCTTTTTCCCGTCGTCTCCACCTTGTCATCGGTAAAACGGAAAACAGGTCCGGTAACGCTTACGGCGCCGACGGGATATCCGTCCTTGCCGAGAATGGCGGCCCCGACGCAGCGAACGCCGATTTCATTCTCCTGATTCTCTTCGGCGTACCCCTTCTTCCGCGCATTTTCTATGAGCTTTCTGAAAACATCTTTGTCGACAACGGTCCACTCAGTGCGGGGAAACAGTTCCCTGGACGAAAGATACGCCTCGAACTCTTTCTTCGGCAACGCCGTCAATATGGCTCTTCCCGCCGAGGTGCTGTAGAGTTCGAGCCTGGATCCGATACGCGAATCCAGGCCCGCCACGTTGTAGCTGTGCATCTTCTCGAGATGGAAAGCCTCTCCCTTTTCATAGATGAAAAGGTGAATCGTTTCCCCGACATCCTGAAGAAGCTCCTTGAGATGGTGACGGGAAACCTTGGCAAGACCGGTCTGGATCTGGTACGAGTTCGCCCATGCCAAACTTTGCGGCCCAATACGGTACCTCCCGATCGAGTCCTTCAGCACCACATAGTCCTCCTCGCATGTCGCGAGAACGCGATGGACAGTTGTCCGGGACAAGCCCGTCCCTTCTGCGATCTCCTTAATCCCTGCATAATCATGTCGTGCAGCAAGAAAGGAGAGAATATCGAAAAGCTTTTCAAGAACGCGAATTCCCTGTTTTTCCAAAGTGACATCCCCCCGACAGTCCGTATTCTCAACAAAAATATACAACTCTCCGGCGAATCTTTCCGCTCCGCACTCCTGGACTGACGCTTTCAGTGTGTTCAAAATCTTTTGCAGCCTACACGCGATACATGACACTTTCATTCCGCATCGCGGATTTTCGTCCCGTATAAAGCGATTATAAACCTCTTTTTTGCTTTTTTCAATCCGTAAAACAGGGTTTTAAAAATAAGGGAAGAATTTTTTGCAAAACGAGCGAGCGTGCATGAGCAAAGGGGGCTCTTTTCCAGGAAAACCACTTTCTATCACGACGGTCTGAATATGCCATCGAGATTCCGCCCAGTTTCAACTGGCTCTCCTCTTTCAAGCGGAGCATCCATAACACGGGACACGCCGGAAAGGAATTTTGAAGCCTTCCGCAACGTGTCCCCATCATTTTTGAAAAAACGTCTGAAATACAGCGATATAGCTGTATTTCTGTCTTTTGCCGAGTTTTTATTCTCCCCGGAACAGAAGTCTTCCCGATATCAGGCCGATCAGGGTCGGGAGCAACCATGGAAACCCTTGTTGCTGGAGCGGCATCATCGAAACAACCGCTTCCATCCATTCAACGCTGAATCCCGCCGTCTTGGTCGCATCGAAAAAACCGAAGATGAGCGCCATGAAGACTCCTCCCAGAAGCATCGGGCGGTACCTGCGGACATCGAGAAAGAAGGTGCCGAAGATAATCACGATCAAGGACGGATAGAGCAGTGCGAGAAATGGAACCGTATAGCCGACGATCCGGGAAAGCCCTACCATTCCCAGGGCAAAACCGCAAATACTCGACGCGATGACGACCACTGAATACTTCAGCTTTCCACCGGAAATCTGCTCGAAGAACGCGCCCGCCGTCGCGGTAAGTCCCGCGCTTGTCGTGAAACAAGCCAATGCCATCAGGACGGCGAAGATCATCATCCCGAGCCTTCCGAAGAGATGCGTGGTCACCTTCAACGGCAGATCTCCCAGCGTCGCCTCCGGATAGACGCTCCCTGCTGTCGCGCCAAGCCAGGTCAGGCTCATCTGGCTGGCTCCGAGGAGAACGACTGTCACCAACCCTACCTTTATCAGGTTTCTCTGCTGTGAATGAGCGTCGGTTATCCCCTGCAGGGCAAAGACGTTCAAAATCCATCCGCCCATCAGGACCGCCGCGATGGCGTTCATCGTGTTGTATCCGAAATTGAATCCGACACCGAAGGCGGCCTTGGTCGTGATCGTACTGGCTGCAGGCATGGCGATCGGAATGAAGACTCCCTTGACGGCGATCGCCGCTATGAAAATGACCAGAGCAGGCGAGAGCACCTTCCCGAGGCGATCGACTACCGCTGTTCGATTAAGGCAAACGTAGGCGTTCAGAGCGAAAAAAATCCCGAGAGTCAGCGCGATGGGCGTCTGAGGAAAAAAGGGAAGAATGGACATTTCGTGTGCCGCCGAAGCGACGCGAGGCAAAATAAAGACAGGCCCGACCACCAGCATCAAGATCGCTCCGAACATCTTCCCCCAAAAGGGAGTAAGAATTTCGCCCGCCATGTGCGCTATCCCGACTCGGTCTTTCGCCATTGCAAGGTAACCGAGATACGCGATAATGGTGTTGACGAAGAAATATCCAAATCCCGCGATAAGCCAGAGAGACCCGGTATCAAAACCGAGTTTTCCGGGAAAGATGATGTCTCCCACGCCGAAGTGGGCGCTGAACAAAGCCAGACCGACTGTAAGAACAGCTCCTGTACTAAGATCCTGTTTCGTCATGAAAAAATCCTCCTTTAAAATTTTCGGAATCAGCGTCGCAGGCGCTTTTGTCGTATTACGGTTAGAACATAAAGAGCGAACCGGCCCCCATGGTGGTGAATTTATTCCCGAATTTCGCGTAGAGAGCAACTTGCGCACGGAACCCCGTGCAGTGTCCGGCAGCAACTAAAGATGGTGAAAACGATTCCAACGCCGAGACGGTCTTCTGAATACGCTCTTCCGAAGCCTCCACGAGATGAAACCCTCCAAGCACAGCCTCCACATGCTCTCCGGTTTCGATCGAGTGTTTGAGAATATTGATGATTCCTGCGTGGCTACACCCTGTCACTACAACGATGCCTTTTCCCTTCACTCTGGCGACGAGAGCGAGATCGTCAGGCATCGAATCGGGTACCGCGCACCCTTTTTCATCCGCTGTATAGAGCGCGATACCGACCTCCTCGAAATCCGTCACCCGAGGAACCTCGCCGGTCGTCGCAAGGCCCGGCATCAGCTGCAATTGTTCCGAGAAGAGGAAAAGACTCCCTCCGGCCGCCTGAATATCGAGCGGCTCGTCCCCCTGCATCACTCCCACGTGCCGAAAGAACGGGGCGGTGATGAAGTTGGGACGAAAGAGCGACGGATGCGCAATGACCGGGACATCGTGCTTCCCGATCGCCTTCAGAATCTTCGAAAGCCCCTGCGTATGATCGTAGTGACAGTGCGTCAACACGATCGCGTCCGTCTCTCCGAGAGGAATTTTCAGCTGTCCGATGTTGTAGAGCAGCGCATCCGCGTTCTGACCCACATCGACGAGAATCCGCTTCACGTTCCCGTTCAGCTCGGCCTCCAGCCAGAACGAAACTCCATGCTGTCCAAGAAGCGGGCTCTCGTAGGGAACGCTGTCCTCGGCAAGAACCGTTACCCTGAGCGCATCCAACATACCGTACCATCTCCAATGCTCTGATTTATACCGCACATATCGCGGATACAACAGAAAACCTCCAAGCATCCACCTATAACAATACGCCAACCTTCCGAACACGCCTCGAATCCCGTAAGCCTGTCATATTTCCAGAGTCGTTCCCACCCCCGCCCACTCGACGTTTCCGGCTTTCGACGCGAGCCTCCACGCGGATCGAATCCCCGTACAGTGACACGGCCGCCACAGCTCGACCCGAAAACGCTCGAAGAGAGTCGTCATCACCTTGTCCACATATTCATCGGAGGAATCTCCAAGGTGCATTCCGCCGATCACAGCGTAGAAATTCCTTGTTCCGAACGTCCGGGACGCCTTCTCCAGAATATTGACCACTCCGGCATGCGCACAGCCGAGAATAACGCTCAGACCGCGATTTCCCTTGACGACGAGAGAAACATCGTCCCGGAAAGGATCAGTTCCGAATCCTCCATCCTTCAGAGGAACAACAAGATGCTTCGGGGTGTCCACGAAATTCGGATCCCTCTCCTCGAGCGGTATCTCGAGCGCGAAAACGCCTTCGACAATTTCCGCAGCTCCCAGCACCGGATGGAACTCCACCGACTGTCTGTTGAGATGACAGCCTATGAAAGTCGCGTTCCCCTTCCTCGCGCGCAGATGAAGATCGCCCACATGTTCGTGAGCCCATAGACGAGGCTTCCTCACCTTCAACAGCAAACGTCCGATCCCGCCCGTATGGTCGAAATGTCCATGGCTGAGCACGATATGATCGATCGCCGCCAGGTCGATGCCCAGCAAGGGGGCGTTCGTGAAAAGCGCGTCCTTCTGCCCGGTATCCATAAGAATAGAAGAGTCGGCGGCGGACAGGTGAATGCTCAGTCCGTATTCGGGGATCAAGTCCGCTCTCGACGTATAGTTTTCCACCAGAACAGTTGTTCGCATTTCTTTTCCCCCTTTATTTGATCCCTATAAGATCGGGAAGCCACAGGGATATACCGGGAACCAACGTGATGATTACGAGCGCGACAATGCTTGCTATTAAAAAAGGAATCACTTTCAACGACACTTCCTTCAACGAGACGCCTCCCACGTTGGACGCCATGAAAATATCGAGCCCCACGGGAGGCGTTATCATTCCTATTGCGAGATTTACCGTCATGAAAACTCCAAAGACGAGCGGATCGACACCAATGCTCCGCACAACCGGCAACATGATCGGAACAAAAATAAAGTAGGCCGAAGCTGCGTCGATAAAACATCCGGCGAGAAGAAGAATTCCGTTGATCACAAGGAGAAGGACATACTTGTTCGAACTGATTGAAAGCATGCTCTCCGCGAGAGAGGCTGCTATCTGCGCCGAGGTGAGCAGCCAGGCAAAAACACCGGCGAATGCGATGATGAACATCACCACAGCGGAACTGACGCTGGCATCCACAAGAAGCCGCCAGATATCGCGAACTCCGATCTCTTTATAGATGAACATACCCGTAAAAAGGCCGTAGACGACTGCCACTCCCGCAGCCTCGGTCGGCGTGACAAAACCTCCATAGATACCGCCAAGGATGAAAACCGGCGCCAACAGCCCCCACACAGCTTCCTTCAGCGCATTCAAGCGTTCTTTCCAGCTGCTTTTCGGATTGCAGACGAGCGTCATGCCGCTGCTTCTTATGGTGAGAAACCCTGCGACGATGAGCGAAAAGCCGATCAAAAGTCCGGGAACAATGCCCGCAATAAACAAGCGTCCTATGGAAACCTCCGCCAGGACGCCGAACACAACGAACGCGATGCTCGGCGGGATAATGATGCCGATATTACCGGACGCGGCAACGAGCGCGCATGCAAAGCCCCGGTCATACCCCTCCTTCACCATCGCAGGAATCAGAATGACGCCGATCGAGGCCACCGTGGCAGGCCCCGAACCGGATATCGCGGCGAAGAAGCACGACACAAGCACTGTGACGATCGCCAGTCCTCCCGGAACATGCCCCACAAGAACATTCGCAAATCGCACGAGACGTCGCGAAATCCCCGCATACTCCATGATCACTCCTGCAAGGACGAAAAAAGGTATCGCGAGCAGAGTGAACTTACCGAGCGAAGCGTACATCACCAAAGGAAACATGGCGACAGGAAAACCGAAGATCGCCATCGAGGCAATAGCGGCCAATCCCAGTGAGATTGCGATCGGAGTGCCCAAAAAAAGGAACAGAAAGAAAAAACCGAATAAAATCCACGCCATCAGATCACACCCGTTTTCAACGTCTTTATAGGGCGCTGGATTCTCTCAGAGAAATCCAGCATACATGCGCTACCCGAACGATAATCACCAAAGCGCCGAGCGGAACCGACAGGCCGGCCACCCACTCGGGAAGGCCCATGGCCGGAGTCCGCTGATCGAACATAATCTGGCTCCGGAGCATATCCACCCCGTACTTGAGCAAAAGAGACATGAGAACGATCGTCAAAGCCGACGACAGAACAAGTGCAATTTTTCTATTTTTTTCGCTCAATCTCTCCGTAAAGAACGTAAAACCGAGGTGCGCATTTCTCCTCCACGCGAGCGAAGCGGCAAAAAAACTGTTGTACACGAAAAGAATCACGACAAGCTCCTCGGAAAACGCCCACGAAGCATGAATGAAATACCTCGACATAACGTTCCCGAAATTGATAATCACCATTACGGAGAGGCTTACGACAACAAAGAACTCCTCGATGAAATCAAGATACTTCATACAAAGCCACCATCCTGAAAAAATTTACGGAGGCGGAAAAACCGCCTCCGCAAGACGTCATCGCTACTTTTCGTAACCGAAAGCCCTCAGCAATTCCAACCCCACAAGCTTTTCGTACTCGTCGAAAACGGGCTGCACCGCCGTACGGAAGGCCTTGACCTGTTCCGCGGTCAGATCGGACACAGTCATCTTCTCCTTGAATTCGGAGATAAGCTGCGCATTCTTCTCACGGGAAAGAGCCTTCTGATATTCCATCGCTTCTAAAGCGGCATCGGAAAACATCTTCTTCTCAGCATCGGCGAGACGTCCCCAGAAGGCCGTGCTTGCAGACATAATGATGGGATCGTAGGAGGCGTTCCATAGAGTCATGAACTTCTGCACCTCCTGAACACGGGCGGAAGCGATGACGTCGGGAGGGTTCTCCTGCCCGTCCACGGTTCCCTGCTGCAAGGCCGCGAAAAGTTCCCCGAAGTTGATGGAGGTGGGATCGGCTCCCAGAGCCTTGAACATCGCGATGTACATCTTGTTGGTCGGTATGCGGATTTTAAGCCCCTTGATATCGTCCGGAGAGAGAATCGGACGGACATTGTTCGTCACCTGACGAAAGCCGGACTCTCCGAAAGCAAGGGAAACGATCCCCTTCTCCCCGACCAGTTTGAACAGCATCTTTCCGCCCTCGCCCGCGAGCGCCTTGTCCGCCTCTTCGTAGGAAGGAACGAGCCAGGGCATCAGCGGGACCGTGAACTTGGGATCCACAGTGGTATAGATAATCGTCGAGCGCATGTCGATATCCGTCGCGCCCATACGAAGCATTTCAAGCCCTTTGATGATATTCCCCGCCGCCAGCTGGTCGCTCGGGAAAAGATCGACCACATACTTTTCAGCGCTGCGCTCCCGGACCAGTTCGGCGAATTTCTTCGCTCCCTGATACCACGTCGAATTCTCCGAGACCGCGATACCGAACTTCAACCGGATCGGAGCGGCATCCGCAGAAACACACGCCGTAAAAATAAAAATCCCCATCACCAAGACCGCCGCGCACCCCCAAAAACACTTTTTCATCCTTTGTTCCCCTCCTTCATGAGTATGAACCCCTTGCCTGTACGGCTTCCCCACAATTTCAGCCCTTCTTTAGAAGACGAATTTCCACGGACGTCGTCGTGGAAGACAACCCTTTTGTAAAGTGATACTCCAAAGCCTGGCACGCTTTGTCCAAATTGCGGTCCTCCAGAGCATCCACGATAAGGATATGTTCCTGGAGCGTGGCATCCATACGTCCCGGCAGCCGCAACGCATGGATCCCCCCAAAATAAATACGGTCCACAAGGCGATTCATCGCATCGAAAATCATCGGGTTGTAGTAGATTTTATGCAGAAAAAGATGCTGCTCGTTGTCGTGTTCCATGAATTCGTACGGGTCGTTTCGTTCCATGGCGCCGCGCTGCTTCTCCAGGATGAAGCGCAGAGCACATATATGCTCTTCAGTGATCAGAGGAACCACTCGGCGCAACAGATACCCCTCAAGCGCCATACGAAGTTCATACATATAGTTCGCTTCCCCGACGGTCAGTTCGCACACGACAACCCCCTGGTTGGGAATAATCCTGACGAACCCCTCCGATTCCAGTTTTTGCAAAGCCTCTCGAACAGGCGTCTTGCTCATCTCCAGCTTGGACGCCAGAAGATTCACTGAGAGAGCATCTTCTCGGGTTAAATTTCCCCGTATTATGAGGTCCTTTATTGCTGAATACGCCGACTCACTTTTGCTCTTTCCCCTGGGTTCCAGATGCAACATTTCTCCGTATATCCTCCAATTTTTGAAACTTTTGTTTTTGTTCGTGTAGCATCTAACCGATATATCGGTTAGATGCTACACGAACTCTTACGATATTGCAAGACCCAACAATATCTTTCTTGAGTACGAGCAGAAAAAACGCCGAAGCTGGGTTGTTCTCTTCTCCTCCGCTTCGGCGTTGTATTCAGTTTGAATAGAATCCTGAAGGTTTCGCTACATCTCCAGCTGCGTCTTCACTCTGATATACGTAGGATTGAGCGGCATAGGCCCTGTCCCGACAGGAGAAAAGTGGACCCACATTTCCAAGGTATCCATGCTGAGAATTATGGATTGCGCCGTCACGATACGGTTCGAAAGAAACACAGCCCCCGACGTATAGGCATTGCCGTCGGTTCCGTAATATCCCGAAATTCCTTTCATCTTTTCGACGTCGATTTTCGTCCCGCGGACCAAATGGGATGAAAGGAGCGTCCGGTAGGTTTTCCAGCGGTTGTTGTCGGAGGGATCATCGTCCGGATACACGAAATTGCCGGGCAACCGAAAATCGTTCACCGTCGCCAAAGTATCGGGCACATCCCAGACAACGCCCTTCCGCAACTCCGAGTCCACCCGCCGGAAACCTCGTCCCGGACTTCCGATGTTCTGCTCCAGCACCCCTGCGCTCTCTTCATCCGCCAAAAAGAGAAGATGATTGAACGCATACTCCTTCGTCTTCAGAAAATCCGCTATTTCTTGCATCGTTGACAAATTCTCCAACGCGTAGCGGAAGTCGAGGCAATAGGAGCGCTTCGAACTTAGATCGGCGGGATAGGGCGCTCCAGTCTCCGCATCGAGAAAAGCGCCGAAAATCTTGTTATCGTTATAGGCGGTGGCAGGCGTCAACATTCCTAGAAAATGCACCATTACTATCGATTTTTCGCCGTTTTTCGTGGTCGTCACCGCGTGCATCCTGGACATATCGTTTCGCGGCAGGGCATCCCAATCGAGATTGCGCCCGAGAATCGTCTTTCCCGTCGCCGCCGAGCCGCCGAAAGCTGCCGCCGCGGAACACTGAGTCGGGCGAATCACGTCCTGAAAAACTTGCAAAATAGCCAGCTCGTTTTTTGAAAACCTTCCATCGCCCAGAACATCCGTATCGGAATTGAAAATTTCCTGCATGCCCGCCAATTCATCCAAATACTCCCGAGGGACCTTCGGCAAGATAGCTTGCGCCCGTCGAAGCGCCGTAGGGAAATCGGGGCTTAGATTATGCTTCTCCAACATATCGAACTGATCCTTGAGCAACGAATCCGCGATGGATTCATAATCGGGCACGACTCGCAGGATTTCCTCCGCAAGCGCCTTCCCCATCTCATTGCTCGTGCGCCCCGCATAGTCCATAACAACGTCGTAGTAGGCATCCTGCATCTTGCGAATACTCACCGCTGCGGAAGGTCCATCGTCCTCCCCGCCGCCGCAACCGCCAAGCAGAAAGATCGAACAAAGAATAAAAGAAAGCACATATACAGGAACAAAGACGGTCTTTTTCATCAGGCTCCTCCTAGAATAAAGTAGTTGCAACTGGGAGCAGCAAATAGCCCGTAGAGTTGCGATAATGTCAGCATGCAGGTCGAGTGTCGCCGGTCTTTTCCTTGGGGTGCGGACCTCGTAAAGGAGTCTGGC